>Ga0206126_10000950_pt1 | contig 37343 bp, 58 predicted proteins | sample Helgoland_Spring_5_FD_148621 | JGI IMG/M metagenome (GOLD analysis project Ga0206126, IMG submission 148621) | Pelagic subsurface seawater microbial communities from Kabeltonne, Helgoland, North Sea - Helgoland_Spring_Bloom_20160412_1 | ecosystem: Environmental > Aquatic > Marine > Epipelagic ...
TGCCTACAAAGGCATCTTCAAATCTATTATTTTTAACTACAAGTGTTACAGTTGCACCTTGTGTATCTGCTTCTAAATTACCTGTTGCGCCTCTATTAAATGCAAATGGACCATAATTACCGTCTGGAGCTGTCATATTACAACCATTATCAGCTGGTTGACCACCTGCATTACTTGTTGCTATTGATGCACTTAAACTAACACCTGGTTTGAAATATGATGCTGCTGTTGCTAAATAAAGTTGTAAACCTGTTCCGCTTCCACCTGCATATATAGGTTCATTTGGATTTTGACTACCTGAGTATAATGGCTCTACTATAGCGTCAAATTTATTTCTTGAACTTGTTGGATATGATAATCCTTTAGTTTCAAATCTTTGATATGATTCTGGTCTTACTAAATATGGATCTTGAAGTACCATTACTCCAGCTGTTGTACCTGTAACTGAACCCGATACACTAGAAGTAACCCAAGTATTAATTTCATCTTGAGAAAATTTAAGTACATATCTACTAACTTGAGGTGAGTCTTGTTGTATAATAGTAGTAGCTTCTAATATTTCATCTAACCCAGTATTCATACTTTGAGATAAAGTATACATTGAAGCATCTTTTGTAGGGAATATTTTTCTATTTGCCATTTTTATATTTTATTATATTACCACAACTCTACCTATTATATCTTGTCTAGGATATTTAACCTCAAAAATCATAGGATCAATTGATGGGTATATTACTTCATCATTAGTAACACCACAAGATTTACTACCACCAGCATCTGATGTTATACTATATGAAAAATTACTATATCCTTTACTTTCTCCAGTTAAATTATTTATTATTATATTTTTTACTATTTGTACCCCACTTACTTTACTTAATAGTACAAATATATCTTTAACTATTATTGGTTGGTTTATTAACCATCTATCTATATTAAAGTATTCTATAAGTGAATCTATACTAGCAGTTAGCACTTCATTATTATTAAAATTAGGATTAACAACAATTTCAAAATTGACTTGAATATTAATAATATAAGCATCTTTTATATTAATAGAATCATTAATCATTCTATATTCTGATAGATATGTTGATAGATTTCTTTTTAATGCTATTGAAGCATTTCTTAAATTTTTATTAATATCATAAGATAAAACATATAAATCTAAAACCGATGGTAATTCACCTGATTGGTAATCTCCTATTTTTTGAGGTTGAACATGAGCTTTAGCTATTACTCCTAAATTAGAAGGCATTGATAATGCTCTAACTAAATAATCTTGAGCTGTTACTGTTCTTAATTGATTTTGAAAATTACCTAAAGCATTTTGTCTTAATTCTTCTATACTATCTCCATCTTGTCCTCCATCAGCTGCTACTGCATTATTAGTAGCTAGAGAAGCAAAGATTTGATTAGCTAAAGTTGTTGTAACTGCTGGGGTAGTAATTATTGGTTGGTTTACAAAAGATACACTTGTATCATCTACATCAGTTAAAGTTCCTGCTTCTACATTAGCACTTACACCCCCTCCTGTTAGATATCTTACTGTTAAAGTAGTATTATAAGGAGCAATACCATAAGTATTTGTAAATACAAAATTTGTAGGAGAAAAAGCTGTTGTTAATTTTGTTTGTTCAAATGGTAAACCTAAACCTACATTATCAGGATTAGGTATGATTTCTTCTGTAGTTGATCTAGTACTACCTGCACCAAATTGTAATTGTAATGAACCTGAATCTATAAAACGCGATGCAAATCTTCTTTGTACAGTTTTTAATTCTAATAAATAAGGAACTTCTTCATCTACAATAAAATTTGGGTCATTTGTATTTGTGTTTCTAATAGAATTAAAGACATTTTCTTGAGCTAAATTAGGTACTTCATACCATTGATTTCCATTACTATCAAATACATCTAAAATGCCTACAATATTAGTATCATTTATATTTACACTATCAAATTTTTTAGCATTAGTAAATGTAAATTGTTTTGTTACAATTTTTGATGAAGTGGCTTTTCTTGTCTTTTTTAATAAATAATAAGTTGGATTATTATTTGCAATTTGGTAAACTGATACCGTAGTAGGATCAAGTGAACTTGAAGCAGAAAAATCAACTGCATCTTTAGTTAAAAATTTAATTGTACTATCATTTATACAAGTTACTTGTGTGTTTTCTGGTACTAATAAAGCATAATTATAGTCAGGAATATAAACACTAGCACTTAATATAGCTGGGACTTGTTGATAATAATCTAATGGAACAGTTGCAACTGTTGTAACTTTAGGTACATAACCTAATGAGTAAGCTAAAGCATATAAATTTTGGTTTTGTCTTGCTTTTTGTATAAATGTTTCTTGAATTTGATTATCTAAATAAAAAGACATTACATCTCCTACATAAGAAGCCATTTCAATAAATAACATTCCAGTAGATGTTTCTGTAAAATCATTATAAGTATCTGGGAAATATGTTTTAGAATATTGTATTAGTTGATTTCTAATAGTATTAAAATCTCTATCAGTATATCTTATATCTCTTTTTAAATTAGCCATTATTGTAATTCTATATTAATCATATCTTCAATACCAAAATTTTCTATTTGATATGTAAGAATGAAATTAGTTGTATTATTATCTATCTCATTTTCAAATTTTATATCTTTAATAACAATATTAGGGAAAAATCTACCTATATTATCTTGAATACTTAATAATAATTCATCTTGAGTAGAATCTACTATACCTTCAAATAATAATGATCTTAAATTAGCACCAAAATTAGGATTAAATACTCTTTCTGTTTTATTAGTTAATAAGTAATTAATTAAATTAGCTTTAATTTGATCTCTAGTTGTATATGTTGGAAGAAATACAGCAGGTCCATTCATAGGAAATCCATACCCAACCGCTACACTAGGGGTAAGATCTATTGGAAATTTACTCTGTATTATTTTTGCCATTATTTATTATTTACCCATTAATCCTGCTATTTGACTCATATCAACTTCACCTGGAGGTAAAGTACCATTTGCCACATCCATATTAGTTTGTGGTTGAAAGGTTTGAGCATTATTACTTGTAAAAGTTGAAGCTGTATCACCTAATATGTTTTTATATGCTTCTCTTTTAGCTTCTGCAGTCATTGTTGGAGTTTGAGGCATTATTGGTGCTTTATTTTCCATTACAGGAGCTGTATATGTTGGTTGTGTTATAACTTTTGGAGTTTTAACAGCTTCTAATAAAATTTCTTTTAATTCTTCTTGAATTGCCTCTCTAACGGCTTCTTTTATTATTGTTTTTAGTGCTGATGTCTTCATTTTATTTATAAATATTAATTAATTATACTTTTGTATATTTTCTACGTTACTTTGTTCTAATGGAGTTGTATTTGATAATATAGTTTTATCTTCTATTGTAAACTGTGTGAAATTTGTTGGATAGAAAAATGCTTCACCCCCTGCTATAGGATTACTATTAATTATTTCTAAATCATATGAATAAGTTCCTATTAATTCTAAACCACCTATTATTTCATCTATAGTTTCATTAACAGCTGCTAATTGTGTTACTTGAATTGGTATAGTAATATCAGTATTTTCATTTCCTACTTGTGTTGGTATAATTGGAAAATTACTTGCTCCACCTACCCAAGCTCCATTATTGTAATCTGTTCTATCTCCATATATTTGATTATATTGATTTATCCATTGATTTGAAGCAGCCCATAACATAGAAAGAATTAATGTCTTTTGTGCTATTGAAACATCTATACCTTCATAATCATAATATCTAGCAGTTCCCCACCAGTTTATATTTGTAACTTTTTCTATACCTTCATAATCAATAGATTTACTTGTTGAACTCATTCCAAATAATTTTTCTGATAGTTTTAAAGTTGGTGGGTTTGATAAAAGGTATCTAAACTTAGTATATACTGTTTCTATAATATCTTTTATATCGTTAGGGCCATAATTTGGATCTTCAGTTGCTACTTTATAAATAAATAATAGTTGTTGTCTATATGAAAAATTAGAAATTGATGACATAGTAACAGGTAAACCATCTTCTAATCTTTTTATAGCTCCTTGAATAATAACATCATTATCATCTGTTGTAGCATCATTAAAAGTTTCATAAACAGTATTTAAAATATCTATAGTTTTTACTCCATCTGTATATTCGCCATATTGGGAATTAAATTCTTGAATATTAGTTTCTGTTGATTCTGCACCAACTATCTTACCTGTAAAAGGATTAATATCATCTTGTATACTAAATGATCGTTTAATTGTTAATAAAGCTTCTGTAAATCTTGGAGCACCATTAAGTGGGTTACCTGTTCCTCCAAAAGTTTTCATTCTTATATTAATTGGAGCATTTACTTGAATGGTTCCTGATGTTATGTAAGAAGAAACATCAATAGTACCTCCTTGATTAAAATCTCTTTCATACCATTCTAAGTTATCATCAGGACGACCTAAAGCAATAAGTCTATTAGCACCAAAAGCTACATCTGTAGCGGAATTATTTATATTAACTAAATTTGCTCCATATAATATATAATTTGGTAAATTTTGAGTTTCAAAAAAATCACTTGCTATTAACTCTGCTGTAGTATTAAAACCTAATTGTATAGCATACTTTAATAATTCATCTTCATCAGTAATAGCAGCAATGTTAATATTTGAATCCGATATTTTTACTATCTTTTTTACTTGTGGAGCTTCCCAAAGTGTTATTCCTTCTGTATAAACATCAACTGCAAATCTTCCTTCATTAACTAATACTTGTAAATCTGAAGCATATGAATATGCTCCTTCTTCTAAATAAGGATTAGTTACTTTAGAAATATTATATAATTCTATAGATCCTCCTCCACCTATACCATCATTAAATCCTGTAGAGTTTCTTCTAAAACACCTAATTCTTCTTGATGGTAAAATAAAAGGATTTGGAATTTCTTCACCAGTTTTTGGATCTAAAAATTGTTCATTTTCTAAAGTAAACCTAAAATTTTTATAAAAATAACCAGGGTCAGCATTAGGTTGTAATAATTCTTCTAAATTATTACCTTCAATATTTATAGATTGAGAACCTGTTAGACTACCAGATATATTTCCCAATAAATCATTTTTAACATCATCTAAAGATGCTTGTGTTATATTTGGACAATTATCTTGCAATTCAACAATAGATTTAGTTAATTGTAAAAATGTTAAAAGAGGAGGTAAAACTAAGGCTAATTCATTAACTTTTTCTATAGTAGTATTAAGGGTTTTAGCCATAATAGATATAGCTTTAGGGATTGTTTTCAAATTAGATTTAGCTACTGCTAGTAATTTATCCATACTATCTAGGGTTGCTGAATATATAGTTAAAATATTAGCAGGTATTCCAACTCCAGCAACTGCTACAGGAAAAGGAAGTGCTTTAATAGTTGTTATTATTCCTGAAATAGTATTTACTGTTGTTGTAACACCACCAATTGAACTGTTTAAAGTATTTACGGGTTTTTGAAGTTCTATTAATTGATCTTTTATAGCATTAGTAGTAATATATATATCTTCTACATCTGTAGATATAATATTTATTAATCTTAAAGATGATTCTCTTTTTTGTACTGATATTAATGGTTGTTGACAAATTATATCTGAGTTAATTAAAGAATTAGGATCTATAGTACTTTTTCCTCTTAACATTTTAGGTATATTAACTGGGATAGTAGTTGGGTCTATACCTGTTTCTTCTAATAATTCTAATCCTCTATCTAATACTTTTGATTTTAATTTATCTACAGTTTTATCTAGTCTACCTGAATTTTTGGCAACAGATGTTATCTGTCTTGTGATTACTGAATCTAAACCCATTATTTACTAGTTGTTATTGTTGATTTATAATTTTTAATATTACTTAACATATTTGATGCTGCAGTTGCTACTTTTACAGCTTCAGGAGCAATATTCAATAAAGGTGGAGATACTAATCCTGGTCCTCCTATTGGTGATTGTAAAGCTTTAGATAAAGAAGATAAATTTCTACATAATGTTTCAAAATCACTTAAAAATTTATTACCTAATATAATAGGTTCAGTAGCATTTTTATCACCTAAAGCTATTTTATTAGATTTCATTGTAACTGAAGGTGAATCAATGTTAACATTATTTATAGAATTTAAATTAATCGAATTATTTGAACTTAATAATATTGAATCTGATTTTGAGTTTAATAATAATCTACCGGAATTTAAAATAATTTGTTCTCCATCATATTCATTAGTTGATATAGGTGGAGAATAATAAGATAAATAATTTGAAGATGCTACATTTATTGGTATTAATTGAGTTGATGTTAAATAAATACTAGAAGCATCAGTATTAATATCTTCTACTTGTGGTACCCATGTAGGTGTATCTTCTTCATGTTGTCCATTTTTTAATATCATTATGGGATCACCATCTGCTCCACTATTAGACCAAGGATTTGGTATTATACTTCCAGATACAGTAGAACCAAATCTAAAAGATTGACCCCATCTACCTTCATATATTATATCTCCTTCATAAGGTTGTAAATTTCTTGTATCTATTTTTTCATTAAATGTATTTCCTAAATCAATTTCTGTTCCCCCATCAGTAACTCTTCTTGTAGTACCCCCTTCTATTTGTTGATAATCCCCAACTTGATTAATATTACCATTAATAGGATCTGGAATAGCATTATGGTGAACACTATTCCATATATTAACTGGTTGGAAATAATAATAACTAACACTATTTACATTAGATTGTACATTATTACTAGGTAAAGACATTATATAAACTATCTCATTTTCTAAAGGGATATTAGACATATTAGGAAATAAAGGAAGTGCAAAACTATCTGATGTAAAATCAGGATTTGGATTTGGATTATTTAATAATGTAAAAAATATTCCCCCTATAGATTGATATTCCCCAAAGATTTTAAATGCTGTTGGTTGGGTTTTACCTTCAAGCATAGCATAAATAACTCTTGCTGCAAATACTCCAGCCTTACTACTTTTAATAGAAGAATTAGGAGATAGTGAAGATAAAAAGTCATTAACTTTAGGCATTATTTTTTATTAATTTGTAATTTTTCCATCTCTATTAATAATGCTTCTTTTTCATCATCTGTTATTCCTATTCCTCCATCTTCACTAGAATTATTAACTACTCTTTGGATAATAGTAGCCATTTTAATTAAAGCATCATCATTTTTTACACCAATTTCCATATATTCTTTAATTAATGGTACTATAAGAGTAGCATCCCCAATTTCTTGGATTAGTGGTTTTAATTCTGATATTAAAGCTGTTACTTGTTCTGATTTTTTCTTTTGGTTATTATATATTTCTTCTAAAATATCCGAGAATTTTTTATCCCCAAAAATAACTGAATCTAATTGGCTCATAATTTTGGTTATAAATATAAGAAAATTAAACCTTTGAGGTAGGATAATAACCTTGTTCTAAATAAAATAAATATTTTTTCTTAAAAATACCATATAAAACATTTGCTATTTTAGTAATCTTTGGAGTTTTTACATCAATCATTTCTCTAATGTAAATATAAAGGGCTTTTTTATTAAATACATCTATTGCATCTCTTTTTCTAAATAATTCAAGTATAGCATCTGCTATTTTAGCATCATTTCCTTTTGGAAAAATTTTATATATTCTATCTGTACAATCTTTTACATATATATCTATAAAAAATGAAAGTTTATCTTCATATTTATATCCTTGATTAGATAATTCATCACCTTCAAAAGCACCTTCAGTAACTTTATCTAAATTATCTTCCATTTTTTGTGAAGACATAAATCCGGGTTCAGAAAAATCTAAATTAGAATAATTAGCTAAATCTGTTATTTGTATATTTTTAATTTTATTCCCATAATTTTTAGTATTATATACTATTAACCATCTTTTAACTATAGTACCAAAATATGAATATGCTTTAGCTCCATTTGCAGGATTAAATAAATGGATTTTTGATAATAAGAATGTTATTAATTCATGTTGTAAATGTTCTAAATTTTCAACTTCAGTATAATAAAACTTAAAAGTATGGATTATATTTTGTGTAAGTTTAAAAAAAGGATAATGAATATGGTCTTGATATATATCACTTCTTTCATCAGCATCTTTAATAGGATCTAAACTATTATATTTAACTATATTTGCTTCTGTTTCTTTGGAAAAATATACTCGTCCTTTTCTTTCTCTTTTATTCTTCTCAATTATATGATCCATTTATTCTTAGATTTTTTTAATGTTAAAATCATTAAGAATTTTTTGTATTTGTTTAATTGTTTTAAAGAAGTGTCCTACTTCATCATCACCTTCAAATGATCCCTTAATGTCTATTTTTTTTATTTTTTCATCCGAAACCTCGATTACTCTAGATATATTATCTAAATATTTAAGATATCCTAATAAAATATCTTCTTGTTTTTCATTTTTACGTAATAGATTAATAGTCGTGAAAACAAATACCACGACTATTATTGATAGTATCACTATTGTTGTTATCATAATTTATCAAATATATTTTTAAGTCCCTCACTTTTAATAGTTCCCAAAGCTTTATTTTTTATAGGTGACTTTTTATTGGTATTTAATGTATAATTATTTTTTGGCTTATCCACTTCATTCTTAAATTTAGGTAACCATTCTATTTCGAATTCAATTCTAGCCGCCATCATATCTGCCTGATGTAATATAAAGGGTAATGAAGTTCTTGGTTTTTGCTCTGGCATCCATCCTTTTAAGTATTTATCATTTGCTGAGTCATATAACCCATCGTGTGTTTGAATAGCTACCATTTCATTGAATGTATATTTAATATCATTATCTTGGAGTAAAAATAAACCTCTATCAGGTACTGCTGAAAATGCTAATTTTTTATTAAACATATAATCTTCACCTAATTTATCTTTTCTCCATTTATCTGTTTGTGGGATATATGATTCATGATCTTCATCACCCATTTTTCCTAAATCATGATTAATAGCTGAAAATACTAATTCTTCAATAGTAAAAGTACTAATATCTGCACCTTCATCTTTCCATAAATTATATTGTTTAAGAGCACATCTAACTACTCTATTAACATGATCTACATACCCTCCTGGGAAAGCATTATGATATTCTTTTTTATGAGCTGCTGGCATTAATATTAAACGTTCTTGGAATTTAGTATAAAATGCTAATAATTGTGTTTGTCTATCACCCTTAATATATTTTATTATATTAGAATGGAATTCTTCCCAATTAGATTGTATTTGTTCTGCTGATAGTTTCATAACTTTTATTTTTAGTTTATCCGTTTCTTAATGGTGATCCTTCTCTTTCTAAAGTTGAAGTTAGTTGATCTATAAGATCTTCTGTTATTTCAATTTGTTTGATAAAATCTTCTACTGGTTGTTGTGATTTAACAATTAACTTTAGATTTTTCATTGAACCTGTCATTCTATCTAATAGACGTGATACAGTTTCTGGGTTGCGTAATGCCATATTTTATTTATTTGTATTAATATTATTGGTACCTCTTGTACCCATTATCCTTAATTCTCTCATCTCTCTATCTCTCAATTCCTTTTTTCCTTAAACCTGTGTACCTAAGGTACCAAAAAAAATTGTGATATCCAAGCTATTTTAATAATTTAATTGATTTTTTCTTTATTTTTAAAAGAAGTGCGCATCTTTCATATAATTCTTCTTTTTGAAAATGTGCAATTCCCATATCTAAAGATGCATGAAAATTTTCGTCTGAATAATGTTTAATAGCGTCGATATAACCTTTATCTTTCATTTTTACGTTGGATATATAAGACCAAGCCCTATTAAATACAACATACTCTCCAGCTTCTCTTACATCATTAATGTCAAATTCCTGATTAGTACTTTTAAAGAATTTAAGAACTTTAGTATTAAAATTAATGTGATTAGATATTAACTTTTTATACATTCCTATATGATATATTGGAGATTTTTTAAATTCTACTAAAGTTTTAGCATCTTTTTCAGTATCTAATCCCTCTAAACCTTCATCATTAGCAAATAGTCCGAATATGTTAGTCATATTAATCATCTTATTATACATATTCTTAATATCCATTTTTTATATATTTAGTTGTGAATTGTGGAGAATATCGGAGTCGAACCGATGACCTCCTGCGTGCAAGGCAGGCGCTCTAGCCAGCTGAGCTAATCCCCCTAATATTATTTACTTATATTATTTATTTCTTCTATAGTTAACTCAAATGCCTTTTCCTGATTATCATATAACTGTTGTTTTTGTTCATCAGTTAAACTATTCCACCATGCATCATGGTTTGCTTGTGCTTCTTTTTGTGTAATTTGATTTTCCATTATTTATTATCATTATTAATTATTACTGGTATGTTTTCTTCAGTTGTTCCATCTTCATTTTTTATAGTAGCTGTCATTTGTGGTTGTTCAGAATCATCTTTTATTACTTCATCTTTAGTTTGACTATAAAGTGCATATGCAAATCCATAAGGAAATCGTTTATGACATTCTTCTTTACCTAACTGTTTGTATAGTTTTTGTAAATTTTTTACTGTTTTTAAACGTTGTTTATAGTTTTCAAATTTTTCTCCCTCTTGTCTTGCATTACTTAAACTTATTCCATACCATAAATCTACCTTACCATATTCTTTCATCATATCTAAATTTTCTTGAGCTTTTTTATTTAAATATTCTTGTGTTGTAGGATCATCTTTTCTAAAAGTTAATGCTTCTTCACCATGCGTTATTAAAACATCAACATTTTCTTGATACCCTTTACTATTTTCATTTTTCATATTCCTAAATATTTTTTATATTTAACATCCATTTTATCATAATATTTTGTATTTTGCATACTCTTATGTGCATAATATATGTCCTTTTTATCGTTTATCAAAACCATAAAACAAGGAGCTAATGATCTAACATTAAACCCATCAACTTCTAAATTATCATTAGGATTTATACATAATGCTTTCCAATGTTTTAAATCTAAATATTTTAAAGTTTTATTTAGAAATTTTTGATAGCGTTTAGTAGTTTTTTCTTCTATATTAATATCTTGTATAAATATTGCTGATTTCATTTTGGATTTAATAAAATTATTCATACAAGTTATAAAATTATTTTTTATACTTATAGTATCTATATAGATATTATTACTTTCACGTTCTTTTTTAGCAAAAGGACAAGCAGACATACCATTATATTCATCCCTAGGTATTTCTAATACATTTTCAATATAATCTAGTATCTTATTTATTTTATTATACTTCTCTTTTGTCTCCATGTATTACTTTTACAGTTGGAAAACGTAATGAAATTCCACCTTCTTGATTATTTGTTTCCTCAAAATATTGTACAGTAATTACTTTACCAACAATTGAACCATCCATATATTCTAAACGTTGTTCTTGAGTAAACCCACTACCAACTTTTACTAAATAACCTTTATGTTCAATCCATACTTGTGATAACATAGTCATTGACACTGACTTACCTTCTCTAACTACTTCATGTTGGTCAACATCAAAACCTAACACTTCATACTCAGCATCATGAAATGACTTAACTTTAACTAAATTTTTAGTACGTTTGCCTTCATAACCAACATCCTTACGTAACATTAAACCCTCCCAACTATCTTTATTTTCAACAGTATTCCAATATTCAAAGTGAGATTGATCTGTAATTAAAGTTTGATGAGTAAAACGTAAAATACTTTCATTAATAAATCTACCTCTTAGCCATTGTTTTAAGATAATTAATCTTGGGTATAATTTTCTATCACTTTTCTCATCTTCAAACTCTTTTCTAGTAAGCATATCAAATATCATAAATGCTGGGTTTTCAATTTGATGATCTTTACGTCTTAATTGTTTCATAACACCTTGAAAATCTTCATTTCCATTATCATCAACTAAACAAATTTCTCCATCAAATACACTATTAATAATACCAGTTGCTTCTATTGCTTCTTTTACTTTATTTAATGTAGTAAATTCTTTACCCATTCTACTATAAAGTTTACAATTACCCTCTTCATCAGTAATAGCTAAACAACGAACACCATCTAATTTTCTTGAAACCCACCAACGATCATTCCAATCACATTTACCTTTATATTCTTGTGCCAGAGCTACTGAAAAAGTAGGGATTAGACCTGGGATTGCTTTATTAATTACTTTATCTCCAGCTCTAATGTCTAGATTTTTATCAATAATTCTATATAATAACTCTCCATTTTCATTATTTTCTACCCAACCATTAACTAATGTAATTGCTTCATGACCCGTGAATTTTCTATCTGATAATGAATCTAATAATTCAAATGGGTATAAATCCCCATCATCATAATAACATTTATCACTATTTTTCTTACATGTTTTACTTGTAGTATAATATTGTTTAAATGGGTTATAAGTATATTCTAGTACTTTATGTATAAACGCGGAACTACGCGCTATAATCGCAATTTTATCGGTAGCACTACTAGTACTCCTCATTTCATCTATAAAATTTTGTAATTCTTTCATATTATTTACTTAATAATGAAGGTGAAACTGTAAGTAATGAATTATCATCTCTATCTCTAACCTTAATATTTTTATTATTAATTTTTAAGATTTCAAATGTTCTAGTATTAGCAATTTTTTTATGATTAATAAATACTATATCACCAACTGAAAAATCTGATGCTGATAGTTTAGGTTGAGATTTACCTACTCTAGCTGTCATTTTAGCTCTTAATTCATCAGCATTAAATGAAATTGTACCTAATGAAATAGCTACACCAAAATCATCTTCTAATTGTTTAACTGCTTTTTCAAATTCACTTCTAAATTTTACTACTTTTTGTTTATTTATCATAACCTTTATTTTTAATTAATATGATATGCTGTATGCATCTCATTTACCCTGTAAATATACGAACCCTCTTTGCGGTAGCCAAATTTTTACGCGTAGTTCTTTCCTACTTCTTCAATAATTTCTTTAGCTTCTTCTAAATCAATTTGAAAGAATTCACGTTGTTTAGTTAGTCGATATTCATTTAATCTTTCATGGATATCTTTTTCAAGTTCTAACCCATTCCAACAACTATAAGCAAATTCAACTTCATAAGGTAAAGCAACACCGGTTGCATTAGATAATTGTCTTGCTCTTTCTTCGGGAGTACTACTAGTATATCCAATTTTAAGTATTCCGGGTTGAGAAGGATTTGATAAAACATATACCCAAGAATCATGATCACCATCACGATTAGTATATGAAAGTTTTTTACGACTTGTAAAATATTTAACATCTTCCCAATCTCCTCCTTTAGAAGAAGGGCTTAAAGTAAAATACGAGGCATTTTCAACACCTTTAGAAGGGAAAAATTGATTAGATTGTTCAATAGTGATTTTTTGCATATTCATAACTTTTATTATTTGGTGTAATATACGAAGAATATTTTAGATATCCAAATCTCTCTCGAAAGGTCTCCCTTCTACATATATTAATACTTACATACGTATATATTACGCAGGTGATATGTTTAATGTAATGTGTCCCGTGGATTTAATTAAATAACTATTAACAGGTATTGTAGTGGTAGGAGTAAAATCAAAAGTACCAGCTCCAGTTCCAACTGCTTGTTTTATACTAAAAGAAAATCCATCAGATGAAGAAACGAAATTTGATTGACTTACATCAGTAGTAAAATTAGCAAATGTTCCGGAAAAATCAGATGAAATATAATTACCTTCAATATGATCAGGAAATAAATCAAGTTGTTGAGAAGCATCAGCGTTAGAAAATCCAGCAGCTTGTAAATCATTTTGACTAATTGTAATACCATCACCACTAGTAAAGTTTTGTCCACCTCTTACAACATCAGCTCGTGTTATAGTTCCCGCAGTTGAAGTAAGATCTATTTGAGCACTACTTCCTTGTAGGTCTCCATCAACATCAAATGTAAATGTAGAATTTGCACCAATACCAGTTATAGAACCAACCGTATTAGAAAGTGGAATAAGTCCACCCTTTAATGCACCAACTTTTGCGTTTGTGGATGAACCTTGAAGATTTGTATTAGTAACAGTTGATGAATCGGTCATAAATGTTGCCGAACCAAAATAAACACTTTGTGATGTATATGCTGGCGTCGCGATTGTAAACGTATAAGCCGTTCCACCCGTTAATACCTCCCCAAGTACGCCTGCTGTCATTTGTGTTACTGTATATGCTGCCATGCTGGAATTTTGTTATAAATATATGCTAGTTGTAGGTTCTGTTTATAATAGCCGAAGAACTTAATCCTTGATAGCGAGGTACATACATAATCTGTTTAATCCACTCACTTCCTATAATCTTCTTGTCTTTATAATCATCACCAATTAACATATATCTTGGGGCATATTCCTTAATTGTATTAGAAAGTTCTTTATCTGTTGAAAATCCTACAACTTCATCAATATATTTGATGGATCTTAAAAATTCCATGCGATTATGAAAATTATTCACCGGTCGATTCTCCCCTTTCGCTTGCCTGATTCTCTCGTCCGTATCTATTCCCACTATTACTTTCATTCCCATCTGTCTTGCTCGTTGAAACATTTTGATATGCCCCATATGGAGCACATCAAAACATCCATTCAACCAAATATTATCTTTATGCTGCATACTCCATAGCTTTTGCAAACATATTTCTATTTAAATCAATATCTTGTTTAAAATTCTTAATTATACGAGCTTGTCTTTGCTTTCCTGATTTAGTATTGTAATAAAAATTACCATTAATGATATTTTCTTGTACTCTATTAAATACTTCCCATAATCCCATACCTTCATCTTCTTTACGTTGAGATTCTAATACATTAGTAATTGCAACATCATTAAATGTATTATCTGTTCCTTCAACTCTAATATCAAGTAAAGATTTTGCTAATTCTAATACTTGATTTTCTTCTAACTCTACTGATTTCATTTTATTCATAGATTCAACTGTTAGAGGTAATTTTTCAACTATATCTTTAATTAATACTTGTAAATCCTCAAATGTATAACCCATATGACGCATTTTAACATCTTCAAATGTTTTATCTGCAATAACTAATCCATTCTCACAAATCATTCTAAATAATCCCGCTGTAAATTGAAATGAATTTTTACCATCATGAGAATTTGTCATTAATATTTGTGGATAAACTGTATCTCCATCTTCTCCATCAATAACAATATCTTTATTTCTAAAAACAATCATGTGCTTTTGAACACCTTGAGTATTTTTAGTTCTTGCTTTAACTTCCTTTGCATCAACTGGCATCCATCCTAATTCCTCCATATCATCCATTACTTTTTCTGTTGATATAAATGTATACTTTTCTGTAACATCTGAAGATGGTGATTGAGTAAACACTGAAGGTGCTACATCATTAATTTGTTTTTTACTTAAAATTTGATTTGAATTTGTATTTAACATAACTTTTATTTTGGTTTTGTTTTCCGGCTTTATTGCCTTATTTACCCCGTAAATATACGAAAGCTATCTCGGGTATCCAAGCACTTCACCGGAAGTCTTCAAAATACTTTTAAAGCTGTGCTAAACCAAATACTGTAATCATAATAATAAAATACATTAATGCTACTGCTGGTTCTTTGTTTGTTTTTTCCATGGTCATAGATACATAATTATGTATTATTACATGCTATTTTAATATTACTAAGTTATTAAGTAAATTATATAAGTATATATTTTATCGATGCGCAAAATTTTGTTAAAAAAAGAATCCACACCCCATATATTTTATCCAATATATTTGTATATACAATCGATAGTGTAAATTTGTACTCGAGCCATAAAAACCGCTACAACTTTTCTTGCGCATATACACGCGCGATGGACGGCGGTGCGCCGTGGGTAATTATTACGTACGTACGCGGTACGCCGGCCGCTATTAGTATTATCGATGTAGGGGATATTACGGTTATGATTAATAATCCAGTTACTACTACCGCGGTGAGCATTTACGCATATGGCCTAACCCAGGTATACCTAGGTGCTACGGCAGTAGCTATGAATGTATAATTAAGTACTATAGGGTAAGTAACTACATACGGTCAAGGTACTGGCTATCATATCTCCACCGTCGCAATACTTACCATTACGGCCCCGCTGTTCACGGCCATTCACACATATTCACACCGCAATCGCCAAGTTATGCGCGTTTATTTGTGATTTGTTTGTGAACACATTGTTGTTCATGTATATATTTGGGTACCTTCGAGAAGGGTTGGCTCGCGCAACACAAGGGTTAATACAGGGTGTACCTTAGGTCAGATACCCCCAATTGAGTTGTTCACCTACTATAGTGAATGAACGTATGACAGGACACACTTGATAGTTATTGGTTATACGTTAATTGGACTTAGTATTCACTTGAATCATCCCCACCGTAATTCTCCCCACCGTCTGATCTATCGCTGGAATAACCATCCCAATCATCATTATCACTGTCAATCCAATCACTGTTATCTAATATGATAGGTTCTGTTTTGTAAGCAGCAGGTGAAGGCATACCAGAATAATGACACCAATTATCTTCACTGTCATCTTTATATGGACAATTTGTACAACCATTATCACAACAGTAACCTCGCTCTAATAAGAATTCTCTTGTTAATGGTTTATTCATAAATCCCAAACGCTTTTACGTTTGTATTTTACCCACTTATATTTAATCCAATTGAATAATCTAGTCATGTTTTTCAATTAACTCATCAATATCACTTCTCGACTGCCATCCTTTAGGATCACCAATAAACTTACCATCCTGATCAATCGCAGCAACCTCAAATTTATCAAAATCATCAGGTGAATCACCTGCATCTCTAGGTAAACTGTACATCCCAGGACCTGCTACTACAGATAACTCAATACCACTATCTAACATTATTAATCCTTGAATAAATCCCTTACCCAATTTATGTTGTTTCCACTTTATGTCTTTGAATTTTTTCATAACCTTTATTTTTTTAATTTTTTAAATGCATCTATAAATGATTCATCCCACTCATTACGTAATTCAACTTTATTATCTATCATTAGTTGAGCTATGTTCACACCAGTATCACCTCTAAATTTAGGCTTCCATCCAGAAGCTTTCAATCTTTTTTGTTCTTTTAATATTAAATCTAACATTTTTATAACCTTTATTTGTTGTTTTCCGGCGTTTTGCCTTATTTACATGGTAAATATACGAACCCTCCTTCAGGTAACCAAATTTTTACGCATAAGTCTTTAAGGTTTTTTCCAATTAACCATATAATCATGTTTATTTTCAATATCCCAACTACCATGTTCACTAAAAACAGGTATTGGATTATACTTTAAAGGTATATTATAATTTTTAGACATAATTTCAGCATAGTTACACTGAACCTCATAAACACGTTCGTTATTCATCCATGTAAGATGGGATCCTACATAACGATAACTACCATCATCTTCTTTACTCCATTTTCCATCCCTAGTGTCTCTTCTTAAAATATTTTTAATACATTTTTTAACATCATTTTCAAAATAAATTCTATTAACTTCAACATCAGGAAATTCAACTTTTAAATAATATTCAGATTTACAAAGGAATTCATTATCACAAAATCTAGTACTAACAATAACAACATTATCTATACCATTATTTTTCCTAATTCTACCTAATAGATTTTGATATCTTTTAAATTCATTAAATTCTTTAGTTGGTGGTTTTCCATTTATCCAAATATCCCATTCCATCCAATCTTCGTAAATATGATGAGTTAATCTTTTATCTTCCCTCCAAGTATCTAACATACAGGTTTTTCCTGATCCTGGTAGGCCTATTACAAATGTAACTTTTTTCATTAGTGATTATTCCACCAAGTCATTATAGCAGGTGCTGTTTGATTACCAACTAATCTACCTAATTCATTACCAGTAGAATCTATTTTAATTAATGTAGGAACACTCCTTACACTATATTGAGTAGATAAAGATTGATTATTATCAACATCAATTTTTTGTACAGGTAAACCTTGACCTGCTAATTTATCAACTGTAGGTCCTAATGCTTTACAAGGCCCACACCATGTAGCTGTAAAATATAATAATTTATTCATTGTTTTTTATTTTTTGTTGTTTTATTATTAAAGGTTTATATCTTATAGGAATAATATAATCCTTAGCTAGTTCTTTAGCATTTTCTCTTTCAATTTGATATCTAGGTCTACCCTTTAAAATTTTACCATAATAAAAGGGCATTCCTTGTTCATTATCTTTCCAATATCCACCCCTTTCTATATCTCTATATTTAATATTATTACAAGCTTTATTAACATTATTTTCAAAATATATTCTATTAATATTAATATTAGGAAATTTAGATATTAAATAAAGTTCAGATTGATGTAAAAATTTAAAATTACAAAATGCTGTACAACCAATAAGTATGTCATTCCCATTTGTAATAGCAATACTTAATTCATTTAATCTAACATCAGCATCAAACTCATCAATTGATCTATCATTATGTGTCCAAATATTCCATTCATCAAATATACTATAATTTTTAAATGGATCATTCTTATAATATTCTATTAATGTAGTTTTGCCTGAACCTGGGAGGCCTATTATAAGTGTAACATTACTCATTATTTAAAATTGATGGGTTTTGTTTAATAGTTTGTTTTGTAATTAAATCTTTAATTTTAGTTGTAGACCAACCATGTGAACGAGTTGTGTAAATTATTTTAGGAGGCAAATCATCACCTGTAAAAGGTTTACCAATATAATCTTCACCTAATATCCTTACATCAGGTTTCCAAAATTTAATTAAATTATATAAATCCTCCTCAGTTTGATACATATAAACTTCATCAACATAGCTAATAGCCATTAAAGTTTTATATCTTTCATATAAAGGAATAACTGGCTTATACTTAGTGTATCTTGTTTCTGATGGATCACGTTGTAAAAATACCATAAATTTATCACAATGTCTTTTTGCCTCTTCAAATGTATAGATATAACCTGGGTGTAGTAAATCAAAATTACCAGCTGTAAATCCTAATATTTCTTTCATTATTTATTTATTAAATTTATAATTTTTTATATAATTCCAATCATTATTATCATCAATTTTAATTTCCCTTAATGGAAACTTTTCAAAAATAGTATTTACTACATATCCATCAACTATAATTGTTGGTTCATTTGTAAAAATTATTTGTTCTTTATCAATAGTAATTATTTCATCACCTATTACCACTTGACAAGATTTACCTATTTCATAAAAATGTATACCAACTTCTTTATTATTTTCTCTAAAATTAAAACTATTATCTATAAACATAGATAATTTATTAGTAGGACTAATATTAAATCTATCAATTCCTACATTATTAAATATTGAGTCTGTAGTAATATAATCATGTATTGGAAGATTCATTTTTTGTTGTATTGCTTCATAAAATTTTTCTGCTGTAATATACTTAAGATATTTTTTTAATGTTATTTCACTTTCAATAATTTTACAATTTACCTTATCTAAAATCCCAAATATACAACCAACAGTATAATCAGCAACTCCATTTATTTTACTTCTTTTTCCTTTTTTATTATTTCCAAAAAAGAAATTAGTAACATTACTATTAATAATACTTTCAATTTCACTCGTTATTTCTAAATCATAATGCATAGGGTAAAATATATCATATTCCAACTGAGATCCATAACTAAATAAACGTTTTTGCTGATTTAATGATGCCCATCCATAATCTTTTAATACAAATGTGTGCCTAATTTTATGTTTACTAGCGGGTTTTTTAAATATTAATTGTGTCCTCATATTAGTATCTAATATAGGATTTTCATTAGTTATAATACAATGAGTAGATAATTCAATAATTTTACTAGGTAATAAATTATTAGGTGTAAAAATTAAAGTATCTACATTTAACTTTTTAAGTTTAATAAGATTATTTTTTAATGTATCAATTTTTTCTTGTGTGTTACAAAACGTACTTATAAGTGCTAATTTTTTCATGCATTTTTATATTTAATCTTGTTAAGGTGTATTTTTCTAACATGATCTATATACTCCTCTCCATTTATAATAATACTTTTTACATCATTAATACCAATTTTCGAATCATATAATTTCCATTCTTTTAAATCCCCAAAACTAACACCATCCACCATAACATTTACTCTTCTACCTTTAGCTTCATACATTACGAATTTTAAAGACCTATTACTATAATGATCCTTTTGGAAAAATATTTTATAATTTTTGGATAAGGAGTCATCAAAAAAGAAATTATCCCTCCAGTGATGTACAAATTGATATTGATCAAAATTATTAATTAAATCTACTACATATCCCTCTTTATCAATTGGTATTCCAAATTCCTCACTCCACATAATAGCATGCCCTTCAGCTACTACATTATTACCACTTGCTAAATACCTTTCTAAAGTAATATGGTTTTTTACTTTAATAAGATGCTCTTTATCTAAAGCTATAAAATGTAATGAAGCACCAAAAATTTCATTTGGGTTTTGTGGATTTACTCTTCTAGTAATAAGATTTTTTGTATTATTATTTACATAATTTTTAACATAATCATCAATTAATAAATCATATTCTGTTTGATAAAAAATATCATAATCATATGTTGAAGCTATTTCTGCTAATTTTTTCATTTGAAATAATCTAGCCCACCCATAGTCCTGAGTTTGTTTATGTAATGTTATTTCCCTTAAACTATAAAAAAAATCCATCATTCTATCTGGCCAACTTAATAATGGATTATCTTTTGTATAATAATAATAATCACATAATTTAATTATATCTTGAGGTAAATGTAAAGGAGATAAAACCATCACATCAACATTAAGATTTTTCCACTCATTAATTGTATTTTTTAATGCATCTAATTGTTCCTTATTAGAACAAAAAGTACCTATTAATGCTAATTTTTTCAAATTTCTTTATTTAACTTATCTAAATTCATTGTAGTATTATTAGGTACACTAGTTGGTTTTAATATAGGTTTTACATTTTTATTAGTTTCTAAAGCCATATTATAAATACTTTTTAACCCCGTTCCTACATTATAAACTCCACTACATTTTCTATCAATTAATTTAATTATATTTCCAGCAATTTTATCTACATAATCAAAATTCCCAAACATATCAATCCAAGCATTTTCATGTGGAAAAGGTTTAGGTTTATGAGTACATCTTATAATTAAATAATCATTACTTTTAAGTTGAACATAACCATCAGCTAATAATTTAGTATAACTATACCAATTATTACCATGAATAGGGATATCTTCCTCAGAAACATTATTGTTAGAATTAGAATAAATATAATCAGTAGAAATATGTACTAATTTAATTTTAAACTTATTACAAAATTCAACTAAATCACTAACAGCAGCATAATTAATATCCCAATGAGATTTTTTATCATCTGAATATGTATCTGTATTTGCTATACAGTTAATTATAACTGGAGGAGTTGCATAACCTACCCTACCTTCATGTGGTAAATCAATATAATCAACAATTTCATTTTCTAAGTTAGAATGTAATAAATCAAATCCATCTTTTCTACATTTATAATCCCACCCAGTTTGTTTAACTAATTCTTTACCTAATAAACCATATCCTAATATTAAATTACCCATTTTTTTTAAAGTATTGTTTTACCCAATAAATTACATATTCAATATCTTCCTCTGTCATATTATTATGACACGGAAAACTAACTAACCTTAACCATTCTTTATCAGCCACAGGATAGTCTCTATCTTGCTTTAATATTTTAAATTTATGTAATGGTTTAAAGTGTACTGATGTGTGTATTTTTTTATCTGCTAAATAATTTATAATATCATCACGATCATTTGCATCTACCTTTGCACAATAATATTGTACTGTTTCAGAATGAGGTGGAATTTGTATTAAATGACCTAAAGCATCATTATAACGTTTTTGTATATGACGTCTCCATTCTAAATTTTTAGGTAATTTTTTCATTTGTTCTAAACAAATAGCAGCTTGTATATCAATCATATAACATTTAGTACCTAATTTTTCAACTTCATAATCCCATGAATATCCTGGTTTTCCATTCATAGAATTATTAACTCTTGAATAAGTACTTGAAATACCTAACCAAGTAAGAGGTGCTATTTTATCATATAATTCTTTATTATTAGTAGTAATCATTCCACCATCACCACAAGGCATTGTTTTAACTGCTTGAAATGACCATACTGCAACATCACCTTTAGATCCTGCACCTGGTGTATAACAACTATGAGCTGTATCCTCTATAATTAAACCATCATAGAATTCTCTAATTGCATCAATATCAGCTGGAACACCTGCTTGATTAACTGCTATAATTGCTTTTGTATTAGGTTTAAGATGTTTGCGTACATCTTCAGGATCTAAACACATAGTTACTGGGTCTACATCTACTATATTACTAGTGCAATTATTCCAAAGAGGTACTACAGCTGTAGTCATAAATGATATTGTAGGATTTATAACATCAGCATCAGTAATATCTAACGCTTTTAAAATTAAATCTTGACCTGCAGTTGCACTATTTACTGCAATTGCATATTTAACACCTACCATTTCAGCAAATTCTTTTTCAAATTGTGCTACTTTTGGCCCTTTACCCCACCAACCACTTTTAATAACTTTTGATAATGCCTCTACTTCTTCTTCACCTCCATGAGGTTTTAAAACTGGTAGTGTTTCTTTTCTAATTTTCATAATGTATTTTGATGTAATATACGAATTTTTATTAAATTATCCAAATTATTTTAATTTTTTTCTATAACTTCTTCTATTAAATATTTTTTTATTTTTAGGACTATCTAAATCAAAAACATTTCTAACCTTATCATCTTCAATAACTATAATTTTAAACACATTTTTTTCTAATCCTAGAGTTTTTATCTTCCAAGTTCCTTTTGAAATATTATTTATATTAATAAGATGGTTGTCATTTACTATTATTTTATAATTGATATTATCTTTTATAGTATTCCAAACAATAAATTTATATTCTCCATCATTTAAATCTATATAAGGTACACCCCAAGGATTAAAACCATCATCATTATTAGATGTAGCAAATTTATTTCCCTTTTTAAATAAAACATTTGAAGATTTAGAAAAATAAGATCCATTATTATGTATAGTTTCTTGCATTAATGTTTCAGGAGATTTTCTAGAAGCAAGATAAATTTGATTTTTTATATTTTCTTCATTATACTCAAGTAAAGAAATAGGTAATTTATTAATATTAAATGATTGAGTGCTTCCAAATAATATTGTTTCAACACCTTTATCTTCTTCAATATAATAAATAGAACTATATTTATCTAAAAGTTTACTATTGTCTTTAAATTCATCAGTATTTATAATTTCACAATCATATTCTATATAATGTACTTTTTTATATCCTATATTTTTAGCTAATGAAAAACTGAAGATCAACATTCTATGTATAGCTAAATGTGTATTACTACCAGTTATAACTCCAGATAATATCTCTCCACCACCATCAGGATCAAACCAAGGTCTATTTACTAAATCAGGATCAGTTAGCATTGGATTTGACTCATCAAATAAATAAATATTTACTTTATTTTGTATATCTACAGGAATAGGTGTATGACTTACTAACATTATATCAAACTCATCTTTAAAATTATAAAGTTGATTAATTAATACTCTTACTTTTTCCAATCTATTATTATCTGGACAATACGCTGTAACTAATATTAAATCTTTCATTTTTTTACTTGTAAATAATTATCACCTTTAAACTTTTCAATATTTTCACTATTTAAATTAATATTTCTTTTTAATACTCCATTTATATTAATTTTTATATTTTTTATATTATTAATATTTCCTAGTGGATTTAAAGACCATTCCCCTTTTTTTGTACTTGTAAGTGTATTATACTTCCCATCACAATCAATAATAATATCATATTTACCCCCAAACTCATTAAAAGTAAATAATTCTAATCTATCTGTATGTCTAATCCATATAGGTACACACCATGTTAAACCATCATTTTCATGACTATCAATTGTTCTAACATAAGACATTTTAAATTTATATGTACTTCTATCATTAATTTTAATAAATTTTATTGTATAATCCTCAGTCATTTTATTATCAATTTCTCTTAAATCATTTAAAATAAATTCTTTATTATGTGTATAATAAATTTTAGGGAAATTATTAGTCTTAATTGCAAAATATCCACCAGCCATCTTTAAACCATCTTCACTAAATATAACATTATCATATGTATCTAATTTTTTACTTACTCTATCAATTAAATCTGTATCTAAAACAACATCATATTCTACAAAGTGTATTTTTTTATAATTTCTAAATTTAGAAAAGTTAAGAACATAATGTATTAAACTATATATTGCATAATGAGTACTATGTGTATAAATTAAAGAACTAGCAACTGAAAAATTTTTATTTGACCACCAAAATCTATTTGTTAAATCAAAATCAGTAATTAAATAGTTATCATTATCTATATAAACATAATCTACATATTCCATAGATAGTTCACTAATAGGTGAGTGTGATACTATCATAATATCATATTTATCTCTAATTTTTTGTAAATTCTGAACTAAAGAATGTAGTGCTAATTTTCTTTTACTATCAGGACAATAAGTTTGAATTACAATTAAATCTTTCATTTATACATTCTTTGTAAATCTGGTAGATACCATTCACTAAGTGATGATGGAACTCTTGAATTATAACCAATTAGTGCTTGTAATTCTTTATTATACATATCCTTTTTATCATAACCTAAAGCCCTAGGATAATCTAGAAGTTGTTTATAATAAGGTAAAGAAAAAGTAATTGGTAAAGCTCTTCTTATATTATTAGTTTTATTTATCCCAGATGCATGAAATACATTAGAATTCCAAATAATAATATCTCCAGCTTTTCCAGTCATAGAAATACTATTATTTTCCCAATATTTAGTAGTTGGAGTTTCTTCTTTTAAATGAGAACCAGGTAATAATAAAGTACCACCATTTTCAACTGTAAAATCATCAACCATTACTAACATATTAAGTAATAATGGAATGTTACCTGAGTATTTTCTAATATCTCTATGTACTTTTTTATAAAATAAAGTAGATTCTGATGGTATATTACTAATAGCAGAAAAAGAATTTAAAATACAATCATCTTTAAAATAATGATTTTGAATATCATCAATTAATCCTCGTTCAATCATAGTTTTAAGAAAATCTACAAATAGATTATCACTTACTAGTACATTCATGGCAACACCATTAGATATAATACCATTATTATTTTGTTCTCTAATAATTCTATGTTGATTAAATATTAAAGGTAATATATTTTGTATATTATTTAACCATGGTTTTGTTACCCATTCTCTTAAAATAGTAAACCCATTTTCATTTAATTCTTTATAATTCATTTTAAAAATTTTTCTCCTAATTTTCTACTTCTTATTATTTTAGCAGGATTACCATAAACTAAAACATTATCTGGTACATCATTTAAAACTAAACTACCAGCTCCAACTACAGTATTAGAACCAATAGTTAATCTATCACAAATAGTTACCCCTAATGTTATAGCGGAATAATCTCCTAAAGTTACATAACCACCAGTAATAGAACCTGCTGATATACTAGAAAAATTACCAATATTACAATCATGGTCTACTTGTGCTCCAGTAGCAAAAAATACAAAATCTTCTATTTTTGATTTAGGGTTTATAATACAACCAGCCATCATTGTAATACCTCTACCTAATTTAACATTATCACCTATTATTACTGTAGGATGAATAGCATTTACAAAATTAAAATTTGGAAGTTGTTGTTTTATTTGAGACGATACATAATATCTAGCCCAATTATCCCCAATTGAAATAATTCCACCTTTAATATTATATTTTTCAATAATTTCAACAATATTTTCTTGACGACCTATTATTTTATATCCAAATCTATCACTTCCAACATCATGAATTGAATCTATAATACCTACAATATTATATTTACCTTCTCTATTAATAATATCAATAGTATAATGAGCTTGGTTACCTCCTCCTATTAAAACTATATTTTTCATTTATTATATATTTTAAATTTACTTAAATCAGGATAAGGTAATGTTAAATCTTTATTTATTTTTTTATCACCATTTAAATCATAAAATTGATTCATTAATAATAGTCCTCTAGCTGCTAACTCAGGCATCATGTAAAAATTCCAACCTATCATATCAAAATTATCATCATGATAAGAACATTCACGTCTACCTGAATATCTAGCACGTCTAAACCAATTATAAGCTTTAAAATTATCAGTTAATATAGCTCCTCCTTTACTTAATTTAAAATGTTTATAAGGACCAGTAAATGAAACACACATATGTGATTTTAATTTGTACATATCTGCTGTAAATGTTAAAGCAGAATCCCATATATTAGAACCTTCTAATTGATAAGCTCCTGTTAATGTTTTCCCTTCAACAGATTTCCACCCTACTTTTAGTCCAGCATGAATAATTTCACAAGGTACTGATGGGTATGTTCTAGAAGGAATAGTAATAGTATCTGTTTTAAGACTTTTGTTTATATAATGTTCATAATATAAAGCAAGAAATAATGCATTACTCATATTATCCACAGTTACAACGTATTTAGCACCTGTATATTGGGCTAGTGCTTGTTCAAATTCATTAGTTATATTATATACTTTATTACTCATTATTTATTATATTGAGGGTGGATTTCTTTATTAACTTTTTTTATTTTTATAGGTACTATATTTTCTGGTATTATATATGTTTTAGTTAGTTTTTTAACATTATCTATTTTAGATAAATACTCTGGCATTTTGTTAAAAATTTGTCCATAATAAACCCATTTATTATCATCTTTTTCCCACTTACTATTTTCACTATCTCTAACTTTTATATTATTAATACACTTACTTACATTATTTTCAAAATAAATTAGTGTTATATTAACATTATCTACATTGTTTTCTAAATCATTTATACATTCTTTTAACATTTTTCCATTACAAAATATAAACCCAGATATAATGATATTTCCTCCATTATTTAGCCTATCTATAATTTCATCATATCTACACTCAGCATTAAATTTACTTTTATCCCTATCATTTAACCAACAACTTAACCAACTATCATATGCTTTATATTTTTTAAAAGGATTATTTTGAATATAATTTATTAATGTAGTTTTCCCAGAACCTGGGAGTCCTACTACTATTATAGCATTTTTATTATCATTTATATTAAAAAAACTATTCATTTATATCTATTACTGTATGGTTTATACTATTTATAATTGGAAGTAAATTTATTAGATCTTTATTTAATACTATATAAAATTCATTTATATCTTTTTTAAACATACCAGTATCAATTAACTTTGTTTTATTTTTTTTATCTTTATATATTACTTTATTATTACATATTAATTTAATATCATCATCCTTTTTATTATCGTAAAATAAAATACTAACATTATTATTACCATAAGGAGTAGATATAAAAAATTTTATTTTTTCGTTATTTGAGTGATTAAATAGTTCTAGATTTTTATGAAATTTTATAGCATCATCAGTATAAATTTTTGATGTTTTAAATTCAAGAGGCTTAAATAATTTTTCAGACATATAAGTAGATATTCCCCAATTTTTACTTAAAAAAACTTTATGATCCATTAATGATATTACTTTCAAAAGATTTTCTTTATTCATAGCATATAAATGTGTACCTTGTTCTCTAATATGTTTTCCATCATTTGTTGGAAAAACTATTTTTTGACCAAAATCCAATATTTCATTTAAATGTGATTTATCAATAATTGTATCATACGACAAAAAAATAAATTGCTCAAACCCATGATTAATCATAATCTCTCCCATTCTTTTAGTATGTGAAATATGAGCCCAACCATAATAAGGTTGTGTAGTATTCATTTTAAATGTTTTATTATTAATATGCCATTCACTCCACATACAAAAGGCTCTACTAGGCCACTCAGTTAAAATATTTTCTGATGTTATAAAGCAATAGTCTACCATATTTTGAACTTTTATAGAAACAGATATTGGTGACATTATAGTAACTTTATATCCTTTTTCCTTTATAAAAAGAATATTTTTTATTAGATAATCTTCTTTTTCTTTAGTATCACAATAACAACTAATACAAAAAACCAAATTCCTATTCATTACTTATATGTAAAATTACTTGATTATAATATTCTATAAAATGATCATTCCACAAATCCCAAGTTATACGAGTTCCATTAACAGCTCTTGCTTTATAATTTTTAAATTGTTTTAAATACTTATCTCTAAAATATCTAAATTCTGTTTTACTTTCTTTTGTACTTAAATGCCATTCACCAACTATACAACCAACATTATTTAATAAAAAATCCATGTTTTCATCCATAAAAATATGATACTCACCACCTTCACAATCAGTTTTAAGAAAATCAATATAATTTATATCATAATGCTTTATAAAACTACTAAATTTAATACCATCAAATTCATCTTCACCCCCAAATAACATATTAGATTTTGTTACACTATTACTATGTGTTATTCCTTTATCAATAATAATTACATTCCCATTTTCACCTAAATTTTTATTTATGGTTTTTAATTCTTTAATACTTGGTTCTAAACAATATACTATTTTTGGATTTTTATCTAAAATTGAATATGTAAAAGGTCCTACACTAGCACCAATATCAACTACAACATCACCCTCTTTTACTTGATAAATTTCTTCATATTGTTTCCTATTCCAAATTTCATCAATCATACCACTTTTATGAAATCTAGCTAAATCACTATCTTCACTCATCCACCCCCAATCAAAATTTTCTAATTCCAACTTCATTTTTTTAAATATTTTAAATAATTATGAGTACCATCTGCAACAGGATAATAAGGCTCCCAACCAGGCATTTTCATATCTTCATTAGCACAAGTATAATGTTGATACCATTCTGGTATTTTATCTTCAGTAGTATAATCATACTTGATATTCATTCCCTTCAACAAATCTTCAAACAACATAGGTTTACCATAACCTACATCAAATACACCTCTATCTAATTTAAATGCTGCTAAATTAGCATTAACTACATCTTTAATATATATAAAATCCCTTAATGGTTTTTTAGGAAATAATGTAAAGGATCCTTTTTGATATGCTTGATAAGCAACAGATGCCATTTTACCTTTATGTTCTTCACCAGGACCATAAACATTAAAATACCTAAGTGCTACAAATTTTTCACACGCTTTTAAACCATATTCTTCAGCTAGCTTTTTAGACCAACCATAAATGTTAGTAGGTAAACCATCACCTAAACCATAAGTAGCAGCTGAAGAGGAATATATTACTTTTTTATCATATTTTCTAGCTAAATCAAATATATCTTTACTTAAAGTATAATTATAATATAACATTTTATTACAATCATGTAAAGTTGTATCTGATATAGCTCCAACATGAAATATTCCATCACATTGTTTAATAATTGTTTCTAAATTTTTATATTCAGGGGCTTTATTTGTTGATTCATCAACATTTATCTCCCAAACATGCCATCCTAAATCTTTAAATTTATGTAATAAATTACTTCCAATAAATCCATTACTACCAGTTAATAATACTTTCATATCCATTTTTTTATTTTATCAAATACTTGCTTAGGTGTTATACTTGTATGACATTCAAATTGTCTATCAGTATCCTGATGTTTAGGACAATTATCCCAATCACCTAAATCAATATTTTCAGTATGCCAACAACCATGACATACATTTTTATTAGTTATTCTTATATAATCCTCTTCATTTAAATCAAACTCATTCCAATCCTCTGTAAAATTAGCAATCATTGCCACAGGTTTTCCTAAAGCATGAGCTACCCAAGCCATTCCTGATGATAATCCTATATAAAACTCTGAATGTTCTATATAATTTATGACCTCTTCTAATGACATCCCAATTTTCTTAACTGATTTGTTAGGTAAAGCATTATAATGAGGAGGCTCACCAAATAGTTCATGTAACTCTAAACATACAGGTGTTAAATTAGATTTACGAAGCATTCTACATAAATCATTCCAATATGGAGATTCACCTCGTACTACTTTACCATCAGGATGATTCCAGTATTTCATTTGCATAGTAGAATGAATCCCAAATGTAATATATTTATTTTTTAAAGGACGATCTGTTTTAAAACTATCAATTTTAGGTCTAAGATAATTACAATCTTTAATTCCTAATTGTTCAGCAAAATATTGTTGTAAAGGTTTAGTGAAATTATGTTTTATATGAATTACATTATCAAAATATTTATCCTCTCTATTAATTATTTTAATATTTGGATATGATTTTTCAAACAATTTATTAAAATCTAAATTACCCCTTAAATAAACATCAACATTATTTTTATTAGAATATAAGTCTAAAAAAGGCATTATTGCAACTGTATCACCTAAAGAATTAGAATGTAAATCTATTAAATGTGTTTCTTTTTGAAAAATACTATTACTAGGATATGATTTTTCATTAAGTCTACTTGACATAATATCAATAATTTTACCATTGACTTTAATAGCTAATGAATCAAATTTATATGGTATCGAACTCCACATACCATTATTAATGACATCAGAAAATTTTACCTCTTTAGTATTAATATCTATAAATTCAACTTTATAATTTTTATTATAATCTCCCCTAATTTCAATCTTTGGTGATGGAATAAAAGATGTTATAATTTCATTATTATCTACAGGTCCTTTATAATTTTTCATAAAATCTACTAAGGTATCTCTTCCAATTTCAGCTACAGTATCCCAATTAAAATCTTTATGTATAATTTTAGCATCCTTTAATGCTTTAGCTTTATGTTTATTATAATTTTTATAAGCATCTCTCATTACTTTTGATAAATCATCAAAATCAGGTTCATAGTAATTACCTGGAACTTGGGCTGTTGTTACAGCCATTGTATATTTTGAATCTTCTTGATATGTTGCTACTCTTTCACCTATAATATTTACAGGTAATCCTTTACCCTTTGCAAATTCTAATTGAGCACTACAATTTGAATAAATAGAAGGAGTTCCACAAGCCATAGCCTCAATTAAAGGCAAATTCCAACCTTCACTTCTAGAACATGATAAAAATACATGACCTTTTTTAATATATTTTATATAGTCTTCTCTAGATGGAAAATGTTTAATTTTTAACCTACTATCATCTAATTTCCAATATTTTAATCTTTCTTCTGTAGTAGTAAAACCATCAATTCTATCTCCCCATTTATTATCTATAGATAATATTAAATCAATAGGTTCATCTGGTGAAAATGTCTTTAAAAATACTTCAATAATTTCCTTAGTTGATTTTCTATAATCCCACCTTCCAAATAATATAAATTTAAATCTTCCATCATCATAATCTATATGATTTACTTCATCTGGAAAAAAAGTATTGATATCAACTCCCTCAGGTACAACTTTTACTTTATTAGCATCTACACCTTGCTTTATAGTACATTCAGCTTGCCACTGTGAAGGGACCCATAATTGATCAAATGTTTTCCATTTATTAAAAAAAGCTTCAGGTTGTAATGTTGATTCCCAAACATTATATCCTATTTTTGGACCATTATAATTATGATAAAAATAATGATGGTTTGTTTCTGATAATATGATGTTTACATTATGTTTAAAATCATTTTTGTATTTAGAATAAATTTTATGATTACCTATTTTTCCTTTTGATTGATCTATCCACAAACTTTGTTTATCTAGAATTTTTTTATCAACATCATTAAGATATGTTTCATCATTATGAGGTTCATCTGTTTTATCAATTCCTAACCAACTATTACCTATAGTAAAATTCCTAACCTTAATATCAATTAATTTAGATAAATGTCTAAAAAAATCTCTAGTATGTTGGTTGTACCCTCCTGCTCCTATATAACTAGCATGTGCTAAAACTTTTGGTTTTTTATCTTCCAATTCTATTTAACTTTATTAATGTGTCTACATTTATACCTACAATATTTGCAATATGAATATACAATTTTTTAGTAGTACCTCCAAATTCTTCAGTAATTTCTTTAATATAATCTTTATTTAACTTAAATTCTTTAGCTAAACCTTTTATTAAATTATCCATTCTATCAAACTCATCCTTCATCCCATCTTCAAACAGTTTATTGTAACGTTTTCTAGCTTTTACTTCTATATCTGCATATAAATTATCTCCTTCATAATTATCACCTTGGTAATTTTTAATGAATTCATTTTGTTCTTCTTTCATCCATTCCAATTCCCATTTAGCTTGTTCAAAAAAAGGAGAATACTCAAAGTCTCCATTTTCAATTTTATCAATTAAAGGAAATTTAGTAGGAAGAAATTTATGTGTTTTAAATCTTCTCCACCAGTAAAAAGGAAGTGCTTTTCTTCCACTTGGTTTTTTTGGTATCATTTAATAACTTATTTGCATTTATTTGCGCGTTATATGCGATTTAACGCACTACTAATTAATATTTATATGAGTCGTTGAAGAAATAACCCTACAATATTTAACGAAATCTTCTACCTTTCTTCAATTTACCTTTTTCAAAATTACGATCCCACTCTTTTATATTCTCTTCTAATTTATTTTCACTTTTACCAAAGAATTCTAAAAACCATCTTATAATAGCCATTATGAAAATATTTTAGATAAAACTAAGGTTGCTATCATTCCAACAAAACAAATTGAAATAGCTTTCATTGCAAATTCTTCAGATCGTTTTTTTCTGTCACTATCATAATAAGGATGTTTTTTTCTCATATTTATTTAATTTTTAATTTAATTGTATTATATGCTATCTCTAATCTATCACCTACTTCTAAATGTTTATATTTCTTTAATTTAGATAATCTAGTTGACTCTTTTAATACTTTATCTTTAATACCTTCACCAAGGGCTTGATATAGTATTTCTTCAATTTTATCTACCATTTATTAAAATAATTTTTTACCTAATATTAATGGAGAACTATCTTTATGTACTAATATATGGAAGCAATTATCAAATTCTTTAATAATTAATGATTTATTTTTTAATAATTTATAATTTTTATAAACATATTCAGTAATTTCATTGATTTTTTTATCTTCCATCATCATTTTTTAATTTATTTTTAATAATTTCGCTAATTAATTCACTTTTTTCTTTTTCTAATTTAGAAATTTTAGATCTTAATGTTCTATTATTTCTTTCTAATTGAGTTACTCTCCAATTAATTCTTTGTATATCATTATTCATTTATATATAATTTATTGTTTCTAATATACATTTTACCTACTGGAATTTCAATTAATTCTCTACCTAGTAAATCATATATTTTATTATTGTTAATTTTATCTAATATTAATTCATTTATTGATGTTGTACCTCCCATACTAAACAACACATAAGTACTATCAGTATAATCAAATATTAATGAATCACAATAAGTAGGACATGCTATTATTTGATTCGGAGTATAAATGTATGCATCATAACAAAACTTAACTGTGTCAGTCATGTTTATTAATGGGAATGAATATGGATTGTTTCCTTGTGGTGTATAACATGTTAATGTATTACATGCTGAAGCTTCCATTCTATAGAATCTACCATATTTAAAATTCCATTTGCTTCCATGTATACTGTTAAAGGTAAACCTTGAAGTACAGTGTATGACAATGAGTCACATAAATTATTTTGTGCTTGTGTTTGTAGTCCAAGCGAAACTAATAATACTACTAATATCTTTTTCATTTTTTTAATTTTTAATTAATATACAAAATCCATTTTCATAACCCAAGTTATCCATTACATCAATTTAGGTAATCTAAATTTTAATATTGGATTTCCATTTACAGTTGGCTGACCTAACTCATCAATACCAATTTCTTTTACCTTTACAGGTTTATTTCTAAATTTCCCAACCATAATAGTATCACCTATTTCAATTGGTATAATAAATTCTTTTCCTTTATAAGTTGCTTTCATTATTTATATACTTTCATTTGACTTATTTCACTCACAATTTTATTTACAGCTTGAGCCGTGTGAGTATTCGACTTTTTATTTTGATTAATTTGCTTTTGTAACACTTTAATATGATCAACTTTTCCTTTAGAATACTGCTTATAATCCAACCAAAAACCTACCGCTACAATTAGGTTCATACCTAATGAAGCGAAAAGGGTTTTTACATCACCATAAACATCCCAATTCATCGACAGATGTATGTGACCTACAATCCAAAACGGAATTGCTAGTTGTTGGCTTATCCAAATTAACAAAAATACTATAAACTTTTTCATCTTACTTCGCATCTAATTCCCAGTATTCTTCCTCAATTGCATCCTCAATGGTTTCACAAAACATAAAGTGGGTTTGTGATCTCAAAACATGATCGCAGCCTTTCCAATCCCTATACGCTTTAACCAGGTCCATATTTAATCTATCAGTACCTTTAATGATGAATTTACTCACATTAACCTCCTGCTTTACCACATAGGCTTGGTTGTTAGCATATTTTAGTGTGTGTACTCCAATCATCGTATATACATATTAGGGCCTGGATATTTGTAGCAAAAAGCTTTCGACTTATTTACTTCTTTTTCCACGCTTTGTTTTAAATTCACTTAATATTTGTTTATTCTTTTTCTTTTTTTTCTCTGCTATTATTTGTCTATAAATTGGACTTTCCCACTCACAACCTCTATATTCTTTTCTAGCCATTATTTCCACAAAATTTGAATACAAATTAATGATAAGGACAGTATTAAACTAACCATTGTTTTCATATTAATTCCTTCACTAAAAAAATACCAAACACCAATTGCATAAATAATCATTCCTACTCCAAATCCTATAAATCTAGCAGGCCATAATAAACCTCCAAACCCACCAACCGTATATTTAGTTCCCCAAATATAAAAAAACGATAATATTATTCCTGCTGCTGCTACCCATATTTCATTCTTTCTAAACCAATCCATTTTAAAAAATTGACCATTTAATTGAAAAAAGGTTAGTATATGGGCAACTACAAATGCCCCTATACCTATTAATAAATCGTAATACTTCATACTATTTTTGCTCGTTAAAATGATTTAATAAATCCATACCTTTTAATGCATCAACAGTAGCATCAAATTTTTTAAACATATATTCTTCATCTTGTCTAAATCCTAATTTAAACTCAACCCAACTACCACTTTCAAATGAAACTAAAACTGTTGTAAATGAACGATTACTAACATATCCTGTTCCTTTTTGCACAGTAGCATTTGAATATAATTTTTTATACTTATCAAGAGTATAATCTAATAAATTACTTTTCTTAACATAACTATCAAATCTCCATTGTTGATCTTCGTTATGTTCATTTAATTTAACTAATAATGAAGATGGTTTATAAGCTCTATATTGTGGAGTTATTCTAGAACACATTAATTTATCACCTTCTAAACTAACCATTGATTCATCAGATTTTAACTCACCAGCATAAAATCTTTTATGTTTTAAATAAACACCACCACTTACTGTGTTAAATGTTACTTCATGAGTAAATCTATTATCACCCCATCCAAATGATCTTTCAGTTGTATTAACTCCTGTTTCAACACTTCTATCAAAATTAACACCTTCTTCAAAACCAGCATCAGTAAGCATATCTATCGTTTTCTTTATACTTGCTACTCTATCAATTACTTGTTGATTTTGTCTTTTTATAAAACTATCAACTTCATTTAATTGTTCTTGATTTAATACTTGGAATAATTCTAATTGTTCTAACATAACCTTTATTTTTTTTAATTTATACTTGGCTTTACGCCCTTATTTACTCTGTAAATATACGAACCCTCTTTGCGGTAGCCAAATTTTTTCGCAATTACTTTCTATTATTTTTTGATATAAAATCACCGCTATCATATGATTTTAATATATGACATTGTTTACATAATAATTTATAGTTTGATGGTTGTTCACCTTCAAGTGTATGTTTACTATCTGATATAATATGATCGACATCAAACAAACCTGCTAATTGTTTTATAGGCCTATTAGGATGAAATTTTTTAGCATCATAACCACATTCTTCACATTTTAATTCATCATCTAATATTTTTTCAACTTTATACATTAAATGTGGTCTAGATGGAGCATTAGCAGCATATTTTTTATATTGAATATGAATAGGACAGTATTTATATTGCTGTGAAGCATTATAAAATTCTGTTTCTCTATTACACCAACTAACCTTACACATAATTTTTTCTTTTAATTATACCTAAATATACGAAAAAAAAACCGGGTATCCAAATGGATACACCGGTTTTATTTAATTAATGTAAATTAACTTATTTTTTACCTACAAAAAATTGAGCTAATATTACTAAAACTACTAGTCCTACAAATCCACCATTACCTAAGTCATTAACTAGGGCAGTTAGATTAGCAATTACATCCATTCCGAATACACTTGCTCCTGTAAGAACAGTCCATAAGATTGTTATTGGAAGTAGTGCCATCATAATTGACAATAATCCTCCAAAAAATCCATTTACATACTTAATTACATTTTCCATTTTTTAAAAATTTTAGTTAAACAATATTAAAACTTAAGACCAAATCCTAACATTAAGTTAGTTGTTTTTTCTCCTAAATTATAAACTACCTTAGGATCTACAAATACATTTTTGTGAAATGTAAACATTTTTCCTAATCCTAGACTAAGATTATCAGTGTTCATGTCTGGTGCAGATAAATATGCATAAACATCATGACCTCCTACTGTCATAAAATATCTAGCATGTAAATCTAATACCATGTCTGCTGATGAATCAACTTGTGATAAGTTTAAACCTACCATAAGTTTATCAGATACACCGTATCCTAATGTTGGAGCTACAGACCATTCAGTCCAAGCTGTGTTTGCGATATCTCCAGTACCAATGTACCAATCGCCCTTCGCGTTTTGCGCATTAACTCCTACTACAACAAGCAGTGATAGAGCAAATGTTAAAATCATTTTTTTCATTTTTTTGATTTTGGTTA
>Ga0206126_10000955_pt1 | contig 37214 bp, 31 predicted proteins | sample Helgoland_Spring_5_FD_148621 | JGI IMG/M metagenome (GOLD analysis project Ga0206126, IMG submission 148621) | Pelagic subsurface seawater microbial communities from Kabeltonne, Helgoland, North Sea - Helgoland_Spring_Bloom_20160412_1 | ecosystem: Environmental > Aquatic > Marine > Epipelagic ...
GTGTCCTCCAGCCTTTAAGCCGCCAAAATCGCCGAGAATATTCCAGACTGCTTGCGCGTTTGAACCGATTTTTTCGATGACTTCTACTGTGGTCATATTGTTACCTATTATGTGAGTTTGGAGTGGGGGCCGAACCGCCTTACGGTTTTCCCGCCACTGGAGGCCTGTCCGGCAGCCAATCATGTGGGTGGGGTTGATACCAGACTATACCAGACTATACCTCAGCTTATTGATCGATTTATCAATTGTGAAGAATAGGGCCGCAGGTGATCAAGAATATCAACAAATTGAGGGGCTAATTTCACTGGTAACCCAGTATTTTCGAAATCAAATTGGCAGTTATTAGCTTTATTTACAATAGTAAATTTTTTACCCCGTGTTTTATGGGAATAGTCACTGCTGAAGGCTTAACGGTATTATAACAGCCGTGAGGCGGCCGGAAGAGCCGCAGGTTAAATCACGGCACTTCTTTTCAGGTAGGCGCGATGGCGTGCCTGTGTTATATCTTTAAAAAACCTATCAAACATTTAAACCGCCTGAAACGAAAGCCAATAGAGGAGATTGCTACCGTAAGTCGTAGGGGTGGTGCGGCGTTCGATCAGGGCCCCGATGAATAGAAGCGTTTCAATGGATTTATTGCCCCCGTTATTGTAATTATGCACAGTAATGGCGGCTATGCACCTGCCGTAGTGAATGCTGTGCTCGTTATTCTTATCATCGTTGCCTTCGAGGATGTGAGATATGAGCCTCGTAACGCCGTGTTATTTATTTCTATTGGCGAGTTTTCCTGCTGTGCTGATTGGGGAAGGATCGACAGCGACTAATCCTAAAAGCGACACGCTCCCGGTGGCCCAACCAATCATGTTGGCTGCTGAGTCATTTGTGCCGTGGCAATACACAGTGGGAGACTTTCGCATATCTTGGCAGGGCGAGAGTATTAGGTCCGCTCATACCGTCCACACCGAATCCCGTGGCAGCAGTGTCGCGGTACTTAAGTAAATTAAGCATGTACATCGGTTTATCCGGATTTTGTTCGGTTATTGCTCTCAGCGCATCTTGGTAGGGTTCGATAGCTGATATTTTTATCTCCTAGCAGTTATTCGACTTTAAAAAGTGGAGGGTAACTTTCCCGGCTCCATCATTAATAACGCCACAGGCTGCATTTAATTCTTTTCGTTGCGGCGCATCAAGGAAAGAGAGTGAATGCAAGCAGCAAAATTGTGCAGCGACATAAATGAGGGTTGTTACTCGCCTTGAAAAGAATATAATGACTCCCATTAATGAATCCAACTAATGAGACGCCGTTGGGTAAAAAAGCAGGATCAACTTTATGGTAGTGGAGAGAGACCATCACGGCTTTGATGCACCGGCGCCTTTGGGCCATCCAGGACGAGCCGGCTTGCCCAAAGGACATTCAACAGGCCCAGAAATTGGCCAGCGGCTACCAGACTTCACTCTGCCAAATGCAAACGGCACTCCAGTGGACTACCACAACGATCGAGCGGGTCGAAAATCGGTAGTGGTTTTCTATCGATCAGCGGTTTGGTGACCCCCCTGTTGGACGCAGCTCGGCGAGCTTCGCGACGCACTTGGTAAATTTACCGAACAGGACATTTGTCTTTACGCCATATCCTATGACGATCAGGAAACACTGAGCGAATTCGGCGAGAGACAAGGTATTTTATTTCCATTACTTTCTGACATTGATTCAGAGGTCATCAAGCAATTCGGCATTCTCAACGAACAAGTCACCAGAAACGATGCATTGCTGTATGGTATTCCATACCCAGGCGTATATGTCACAGATGAAGAGGGCGTGGTGGTTGCCAAGTTCTTTCACGACTCATACAAAAAGCGCGACAGCCCTGAACTCTATATCGACGCGGCATTAGGCCAACTCAACCTAGATGAGAACGCTCCTCAGGCAACAGGCGGTGACCAAGACATTGCCCTCACCGTTGCAGTTCATGGCGGCAAAGGCACTGTAAGACAGGGTGTGGTAAGGCACTTAGTGGTGCGTTTCGAACTACCAGATGGCATACATATCTATGGCCCTCCGGTACCAGACGGTATGATTGCGACAACTGTGACAATAGCGGGGCCAGAGGGATTCATGGTGATGCCCCCTGAGCTACCTGCAACAGAAAAGTTAACGCTGCCCGGCGTTGCAGAGTTAAACGTCTGGCATGGCACGGTAGATCTCATCTATCCATTTTACGCAACCGGCGAATTGGCCAGCGAGTGTCGGCCCCTTGACGTGCCCAGTATTGATATCAATATATTGGTGCGCTATCAGGCCTGCACAGACCAAGAATGTCTGCTGCCCAAAACAGAAAACCTCACGCTGTCATTAAACCTAGATGTCATAGATATGCCCGCCATTGATATACACACGGGTCACGGGCAACGTGAAGGCAACTATGATGGTACGGCAGCGCTAAAACGGCTGCTGGCCAGAAAAATCAAACAACATCCTCTAGGCGTACCAATATTTTTAGCGAAAACCCTGTGGCTGCAAATAGGCGCTTTGCTGAGAAAATTATCGCGATGAAGCGGTGGGCTCAAACGGGTGTTTGTGCTGATTCGTGGGCGCTTGCCCCTGACCTGTATAGAATGCCTGTAGCCTTTACCTTGTAATAAATTGAGCGAAGTTAGAGATATTAGTCCTTCCTAAGCCCACAAATTGCTAGCTCGCACAGGGGTTCCGATAGAAGGTGGCAGGGCTGTGTTGGAAGATTGACTGAAATCGTCCATAATTGACGGCTCGCCCATGCAAGCGGGTACAGGCACAGGCAGAGATTATTGCGCTAGCGTAGTTATCCTGTCGCAGGCAGCCGGCTCTTATGACAGTCCAAGTTCAGTAGCGTATTCATCGCGCATAATAAACTTTTGTAATTTTCCTGTGACGGTCATTGGGAACTCATTCACCAGTTTAATATGTTTGGGTACTTTATAGTGGGTGATCTGACCCGCACAGTATTGTTGAAGCGCCTCGGCTGACATCGACTGACCTTCTTTTAATTGAATCCAGGCGGCCACCTGTTCGCCGTATTTTTCATCGGGGACACCAAATACCTGCACTTCCTGAATCGCCGGGTGACTATAGAAAAACTCTTCGACTTCTCTTGGGTAGATATTCTCGCCACCACGAATGATCATATCCTTGATCCTACCAGTGATTTTGACAAAGCCCTCTGCGTCCATTTCGCCGAGATCCCCCGAGTGCAGCCAGCCATCTGAATCGATAGTGTCAGCAGTCCGTTCCGCATCTTCCCAGTATCCCTGCATGACGCCGTATCCGCGGGCGCAGACCTCACCGGTTTCTTCTGTCGCTGCGGTAGATCCGTCTTCACGTATGATCTTCATTTCCCAATTGGTGTGCGGGCGGCCAACGGTGGTTACGCGGCGCTCGAAAGTGTCCTCAATAGCCGTCATGGAGTTGATGGGACTGCATTCGGTTTGCCCGTAGCCGATCACAATCTCGGTGAGTGCCATCTCGCCGATCAAGCGTTTCATGAGTCCAACGGGGCAAGTGGAGCCTGCAATGATGCCGGTCCGCAACGAGCTCAGATCAAAGTCTGAAAAATCAGCTAGATCCAATTCCGCAAGAAACATAGTAGGGACACCGTGCAGTGCCGTACACTTTTCATCTTGCACGGCCTGTAGCACAGATCTTGGGTCAAACGCTTCGCAAGGTAGAACCATGGTTGCGCCATGGGCAACACAGACTAGCGTTCCCAATACCATGCCAAAGCAATGGTACATCGGCACCGGAATGCACAAGATATCATCGGCGTTAAAATGCATGCTGATGCCACAATAGTAGGCATTGTTTAGTATGTTGGTGTGAGACAAGGTCGCGCCTTTCGGTGTCCCTGTAGTGCCACTGGTGAATTGGATGTTGATATCGTCGGACGGATCCAGTGTCTTTGAGAGTTCTTCGAGTTTCCCGCATTCAGTCTCACCGCCCATTTCACATACATTGCTAAAGTTGAACATACCTGGAGATGTGGCCTCACCCATTCGAATAACGGTTTTGAGGTGTGGTAGTCTTTTTGATAAGAGTTCTCCCGGCTTACTGGCTTCTAATTCAGGCGCAAGTTCCAGCAGCATCTTGAGGTAGTAACTGGTTTTGAAACTTTCTGCGGCGATAATGGCTTTACAGCTTACTTTGTTCAGTGCGTATTCAAGCTCATACAGGCGGTAGGATGGGTTAATACACACCATAATTGCGCCTATTTTTGCCGTGGCAAACTGGGTCAGCACCCACTCATAGCGATTGGGAGACCAGATACCAACACGGTCACCTTTCTCGATGCCGAGGGATAATAATCCGGTTGCAAGTTGGTTAACCTTTTGGACAAACTCGGCATAGCTCCATCGAATGTTTTGATGGGGCATAATTAAGGCAATATGGCCTGGATCTCTCGCCGCAATAGCATCCAGATGTTGTCCGATGGTGGTATTTATTAATTTGACATTATCGCCCGCATAGCGCGCTTCAGAAATACTCATGAGGTTATCTCGTTTTTATTAGCACTCGATTTTGACTATATTATAGGACCGTCATTGTCATGTCTTTTTTTGTTTTCTACAGCGAAGTTGTTAAAGTTCTCACGTTATAATGAGCAAACATAGGGTCGCGGCACGAGCATTTTAAAAGGGATTTTATAGGCACTCGATCTAAGACTATACAGGTTGAAATAAATATTCATCTACTGTCGATTGCCTATAGCCGCTATCTTGTAGTAGATTGATCGAAATTAGGAGCGTTAACACTTCCTGTGTCCGAAAATTTCGTTTAATTGAAAAGCTGAATGCAGATATCATCGCGATTATTATGAACAACCCTCAAGTGTTTAAAACACCAGTACAAGTAGAAAAGTCTTATGGTTTATGCTTTGCAGATTCTGTATCGGTCTCCCCTATTGCGGGGCGGGCATCATCGTGAACTTAGTATCTAATCATGCATCTGTTGCTGCGCCTATTATTATTACCGGTGGCGGCCAACGACTGGGTCTAGCTGCGGCGCTAGCGCTGCATAGCGAAGCAACTCCCGTTGTTATAACTTATCGAAACAACACGGATAACCTTGCCCAACTTCAAGCCCATGGCGTGCAAACATTGCATGCCGACTTATCAACAACAGCCGCCGTTCTAGACTTTGCTAATACCCTGAAAGAACAATACGGTGCATTAAGGGCAATTATTCATAATGCATCAGAATGGCTCAGTGAGTCTCACTCCGACGGCACAGACCCTGATATGATTTTCGATAAAATGATGCATATTCACGCGAAAGTGCCCTATCTAATAAACTCTCAGTTGAGCCAGCTACTAAAAAACTTCGCAGAATCATCAAAAAATTCAACAGCCGACATCATTCATATGACCGACTTTATTGTTGAAAAAGGTTCGAAAAAACACATTGCTTACGCAGCCAGTAAAGCGGCACTGCATAACTTGACCTTGTCATTTTCGGCGCAGTTAGCACCGCTCATTAAGGTCAATGCAATCGCGCCGGCATTGCTGATGTTTAACGAGCAAGACAGCGACGAATACAAAGCAAAGGCTTTGAAAAAATCATTATTGCAAGTTGCTCCCGGCGAGCAAGAAGGTGTCAAAGCCATACGGTATTTGCTCGACAGCGACTACATAACAGGCCGTACTTTGGCCATCGATGGTGGGCGTAACCTAGTGTAAATCAAACACTAAAACGAGCACTAATTCAAATGCCTCGGTGCCTCCTCCTCGACCATAGACTGGAAGATAAAATAAAAGGTGTCGTTTATACATGATGCTCGGCAACAGCACAGGAGTCGCATCGTGATCAAAGGCCGTTGTTTATGTGGCAAAGTACGATTTAGCTACGATGGGGTCATTGAAGAAGTTGCCTTGTGTCACTGCGCCCAGTGCCGAAGAGCACAAGGCGGTGCGTTTGCAGCAAATAGTCCGCTAGATAACAACAAGCTCACGTTCGAAGGGGCTGAGTTTGTAAATGAATTTGAAACAACAGGTGATAAGATCCGAGCATTCTGCGGCAACTGTGGCAGCGCTGTTTATAGCGCAAGAACGAGTCTGCCAGACATTAAACGCATACGAATAGGCACTATTGAAACGGATTTTACGTGCGAAAATAAATACCATATCTACACGGACTCAAAAGCTTCATGGCATACGATTACAGATTCGTACCACCAGTTTAAAGCGGAGAAACCTGCGTTGGAAAATGGTAGTAGCAAGTAGCATGTAACTCATGCAAATAAAAAGACTAAATTAGAGAACCTGTCATGAAACTCATAGCCTTCGCCGCGAGCTCCAGTCGGCATTCGATCAATAAGCAGCTTGCCACACATGCTGCCCAAGTCATGCAAGCGGATATTAGTCCAGATGCCGAAATCGAAATTTTAGACCTTAACAATTATGAAATGCCGATTTACAGCATCGACCGAGAGCACGACCTCGGCATCCCCGCACTAGCACGACTATTCTTCGATAAAATTGGCAGCGCTGACGCGCTCATTGTATCTTTTGCATCCCACAATGGCTCCTATACTGCCGCCTATAAAAATATTTTTGATTGGGCTTCGCGTATCGATACTAACGTTTTTCAAGGCAAGCCAATAGTCATGCTTTCCACGTCAACTGGGGCAAGCGGAGCTAAAAGTGTTTTGGAAAATGCTTGTTTGTCAGCACCGCATTTCAAAGCAGACCTTCGTGGGAGTTTATCGGTGCCAAGCTTTCACGATAACTTTGATACCGAGGCCCAGTCGCTTAAATCAGCAACATTTAGCGACGAACTCAGTGTTGAATTGCGAAAGCTGCTGGATTAATTTCCTACGCCAACCCAAAGGGTACGCATCAGGATTCATCGAAATCGTCCGATCATCTTTGCACTATTCTGTGTTTTTGGGGCGATGATTTGAAAACATTTTTATTGTATCGGGATCGGAAGGCGCTTCACCTGAACAAGTAGGTTCTATAGGTCGCTAAAGAGGCAAAGCAGCCCTATGCACACGATTCTCAAGAATAATCTTTCTGACCTCAAAGATAGCCTGCTCCAGTTAGGGCTTCCAGGGGATGAATACGAGAGCCATACTTTGTTGTGCCCGCTGCAACTTCACAAGAACAGCAAGTTGCATTACAAGCTATCTCTATTAATTGATAAGCATGTAGAGATGACCAAAGGACAGCGTGGGCTTAAGCAACTAGAGGTGTATAGGCAGCACTGGCAATGGGTTGTTCTTAACCTCTCTAGGGCTATCTTCATCAACTGCTGGGTAGTGGTTGCTTTAGATTCAAAACCCTATCAACGAGATATGGGGTCAAAGCGTTATGGGATCAATCATGCCAGCATAAAAGCTATTGTTGACTACCTCGAAGCCCAAGGCTTGATTGATGTGGCTGCAGAGAGGCAATACCAAAACAGTGCCTCCATAAGACGTATTTTTCCGTCAGTAGCCCTTGCTGGCCAGCTATGGGAATATTTCCTAGACCAGGAGCAGCCCATAGCAGGGCCGTATCTGACCATTAATGAAACTGACGATAAATGGGAAGAGACAATGTTCACAGTTTCGAATCTTGAAAGCCATCCTGACATGGACGATATGATTGCTATCAATGAGTTTCTAAAGCCTCATCGATGGGCATGTAAAGCACCTATAAGGCTTGTTTATCAGCATAACCCATTCCAAGGTGGCCGATTATTGACTCCCTTCCAGTGCCTAGCTGACAGACGCAAAAGGATCCGCATTAATACTACAATAGATGACGAGCCAATCTGTGAGTTAGACTTCGATGCTCATCATTTGAGACTCAACTTGGCTTTTAATGCTAAAGAATATGCGGGAGACACACCCTATGAAGACATCTGTGTCAAAGCAGGCGTAGCAAGCAGGGCCATGGTCAAAAAGTTCATTACCGTTGCGATGGGAGCATCTGATGAGAAATCAGGGAAGTCTAGCCTTATGCTTGATGGGTTTGGTAGTGATGTTATTGAGCGCATCCATCAGGGAGCATTGAAGAGATACCCTAAGTTAGACCTATTTAACGGTTGGGGCATCTTTGCTCAAAACTATGACAGTCAGATTCTAAAAGATGTGATGCTGGAAGGGATCAAGGAAGATATTGTCTGCTTGCCATTGCCCAATGCTGTTGCAGTTCAGCAACAACATCGAGGCTGGGCTAAGGACGTTATGCTTGAGACATGGCGGGAAAAAATGGGCGGTGTGATGACCAAGATAAAGGTTGATTTGCCTTGAACCTTTGTCATTTTTTTGTCGGTTTAACTCAGAAAAAGGCTAAGGTATTTAATGGATTAAAAAAAGGGCAGACCCTCTTGCGTATAATGAAGCGTAATATCATTGATACAACTCCGGTCGCTTTGCACGTCACTCAGTAAATACGGCTGCTCACTTTTATCTCTGCCGAAGCAGCATATGGCGAGGGGATTGCGGCGGGGTTCAATTTTAACCGGGACTTTAGTGACGTCAGCGTAGGTCATGATCGGGAGAATGTGACCCAAAATTTTTACAAGCATGATCTGCATGTCTTCAGTGACGTTCTGAAGAATGTGTAAGGGCATACGACGGTTATCTTTGGACGCAGGAGTCTTGTCGGCAACTACGATCGTGAGTTTAGCGCCCTTAGCAACTGCGTCATCAAGGTGGCTTTGCAATCTGGCGAGGTGTCTTTCATTGACCGGCTATGTCTTTATTTTTTAGGGTACTGACACATTAACTAAGTATCACCGGTAGCCACCGCATATGAGCACAGATAGCGTCATCGATTGCCGCCAGATAGCTTTTCAGATGCCTTAGAGGCTGCTATTACTCCAAGCTCAGTCATTGAGATGTCGAAAGCATGCGTCCATTTTTGAAGCGCGAGTAGTAAGGTAACTAAGGGTATTGGTTTTTTTGGTTGTTAGATCGGCTGCCGCTTCATAATTTTTATTCTCAAGCCTATACTCCTCCTTGATTTCTCTAGAATGGTGACCCAATCGAACATATGAAGCGGCCAGAATCTCGCGCGAATAATCTGATACCGCTAATGCGTGGTGTTGATCTGTACACTGTTCTTGCTGCCGGTGGGCACTCACCTGAGTCGATTCGACATCTTTGTTCATTGGCCGGGGTATCGGAGAACGTTCTGCGTGCATCTAATTCCTACCTTTCGATAAAAATTGTGTGGCGAGTATTCTCTGCCAACGTGGCTTATCTCGAGGATAGCCTCTCCGGTTTAGGGAGCCAGCAATTGTTTACTGGTGCCACTGAGCTTATGACCGCCAGAGCGATGCAAGAGCCGACATTTAGCAAGGCTATTGTTGCCTTTGCTAGCGCCTCCAACGCGATTGCCAGCGAACTTGAGGTGCGCGTTGTTCGTCGCCACGGAGACATGCGTTTGTCGTTGGTGTTCCGCAACAACATGACGACGGCGAGGCAGATATTCCTGGAAGTTGTCGCTCTGTTCTGCCACTGCACTTTCTGTTGGTTAATCGGTGGGCTTGCTCCCGTTGTCCGAGTATCAACAAGTAGTAGTCGCGGTGGCGTTGGCTACCACCTAATGGGTTCATTCGGTTGTCCGGTTGTATTCAAAGGTAGCGGCATTGAGCTTGTTTACGGCAAAGATGTGCTTGAACGGGCGATAGCACCACCACCACTGAGCAATTGGCGGAGCGATGTCATTCTGATTGTTGAGGACCTGATTCATGCAATACGTGAAGATGTCGACAGGGGCGGTGTCGTCGAATACACCCAGCGTGCATTGGTGAACGGAGTCAGCGATCAGAACACGATCGCCGCCTCCGCTGGAATGAGTGTCGCCACTTTAAGGCGCCGTCTGGCGGACTTGGGAACCAGTTTTCGTGCTATCAAAGCGGATCAACTTGCGGCGCAAGCCATGCTATTGATACATCAGGGAAAAACTATTGATGAGATAGCCGAGCGATTGGGGTACTCAGAGCCACGAAGTTTTCGACGTGCATTTCAGCGGCGATTCGGTGAGTCGCCCAGCGAGTATCGGTCTCGATTGCACATTATTCCCTAGACATGCTTTTGAGCGATTTTGTCCCCCCATGATTGATGGCGAGTGTCCTTCAGGCAACGCAGTTTGAGGCCTATAGTGCGCCGCTTATAACAACAAAAATAGGGGAAAACTCTTGCCGACAAAGAATACCTAACGCAAGCAGGGGACGGACTGGCGCTTGGCAATGGATTCAACGTATATGGTCCTCTTAGAGCTCATGGTATAACTGTCACGAAGTTTTTCTAGCAGTAAGCCGCGCGTCAAGGCGGTTTAAAATCACTATACTTGCAGTAAGCAACAGGGAATTTTTTCGCGATGAAGACCGCCACTAAACTTGTATTATTTACCATCACTCTTGCCTTTGGGGCAGGCATCTGGCTCGCTACGTCATGGCAGAGCGATCAGGTCGATAGAATAATTACTATGATGGACGTTGATAAAAACGGCGCGATTCAAAGCGAAGAACTGTCACCATTGATGCGCTTGCGAATCAGCGAGCTCGATGGCGACGGCAACGGTGATTTGGACCGCAGCGAGGTTGCAGCGTATATACGGTCTTCCATTTTCAATGTAGTACGGCGCAAGTGGCGCGCGCGTGGGTTGCCTGAATATCCTGATAACGTCGAGAGAAAATCACTGCAGGTGGCGCTGGATGAAATGGTGGAAGTACTCGAGTTGCCGGGTGCCGTGATGCTAGTAGGCAAAAATGGTTATGAGCAAATTCAGTTTAGCTCTGGTGACTTTGATGCCAATAAGGTTGTGTCGGTTGCATCAGCGAGCAAATGGGTTAGCTCTGTGGTGTTGATGCGTTTGGTTGAGCAGGGTGTGCTCACCTTGGATGCTCCGCTGAATACTTATATTCCTGATTTGACAGGACATTGGGCAGACACAACACTGCGACAGTTACTGAGCCACTCGAGCGGAGCCGGCCCTGGCCATGCCATTGAAAACCCCCCCGGCATGTCTTACAGAGAACACTTTGAGCAACTGATTAAAATACCGGTAAAGAATGAGCCAGGAGTTAAGTTTTCCTATGGCGGCATCTCGATGCAGATTTCGGGCTATATTGCAGAGCAGGCATCCGGTAAGCGTTGGTCGCAACTTTTTGATGAGTTGGTCGCAACGCCGGCAGGAATGGAACACAGCACTTACGGTCATCCGTTTTGGTACAGTCCTGGCGTCGAGATTCAGTCACCAAATCTTGCCGGCGGTCTTTATGCTTCCGGCCAGGATTATTTTAATTTTCTCACCGCGCTGTCTGCCGATGGAATAGCTCGCCGCTTGCTGACTGATGACAGCCTTGGGCAGATGGAGAGCGACCAGACTTCGACGTTGGTTCACCACAGTGTGCGCGGGCCATTACCCGAGGACTGGTTTTACGGGCTTGGCCTGTGGTGCGAATCCCCGCTTGAGGGGCGCTGTCAGAAGATAAACAGCGCCGGTGCATTTGGCACATTTCCTTGGATTGACCGAGAATCTGGCACATATGGCGTGTTGGTAACTTTGGGATCTTTGGCGGAAGTTATGCCCTTTGCAATGAATTTGCGTCGCCTAGCTATCGAATTGGAGCGCTAGCTGAGGTGCTGCCCCATAAATTCGCGTAAACGAGACCCATACAGACCCAAATAGCAGCGGGTCAAGGGGTCAGGCTTTTTGAAACCGACCCCTCGAAAATATCTTCCAACGAGCCGGTTGCAATCCCCTGCTTAATTAGAAAAGTTGACCAGTGATCAACGCTACCGAACGTAGGCTAATAGATCAGCTGGTTGAAAGGCATTGGCAATGCCAGGCCGAATGTATCCTAAACACGCCTGACACTTGATCACTGCTGTTTACGGGCGGTAATCATTTTCATCAAAGTGACTGTTTCATCGGCATCCATCCGGCCCAAAGGAGACGTACTGTAAGTTGATGATAAAACACGCCCTTTTTTATTGACTAAAAATTCAGTGGGTTGGATATGGTCACGCCGATTTTCCCAGAAAGCCCCCAACAAATCCCCCAGCTGTTTATCGACTCCCCAAGCAACTGGAAAGGAAAGCGACTGCGCTACCTTCGTAGTTTCTGCCAAACTGTCAACAGTGGCGGCAAAAACACTGACGCCTAGATCACGCAAAGCCTCTAGGTTTTTTTCGTATCCGCCCAACTGACGGATGCAATAAGGTCACCAGTGACCGCGATAAAATAAAATGACTGCGTAGTCGGACTCAATATCCGATGGCAGGTTAATCGTCTCTGACACGCCCACCTGTAAGGTGAACTCTGGCAGCTGCCCGCCCATATCGATTTTATTCATGATGATGCTCTTCATTTCTTGTAACGACACGTTACCATTACTTTAACGTAATTTAAATCGAGTAGTATTGCCGGCTAGGCCTTTTTTCATTGATGGTAAGCCTGCTAAGAGTTTGGCATTTCGTTCAGCCAAAACACCCTGAAATACTTCGGAGCACTATTGGCAGGATAATGTAAAACAAGTTGATTGCTTTTTCTGCTACAACCATTGAAATCGGCGCCAAAAACTATAGTAATTATAAGCGCCCTATAATAAGATCGAAAGCGGAACGTCATGCTAAGGCAATAGATAAACATTTATGCCTATCGAGCTGTTTTATTATTGATCGTCACCTACGGCCGATATCTGCTAGTTTGAGCGAAATGTGTGGTGGTCCTTCCGATACCCTCAAGGCCGCAAGTATGTGGTGAGAATGTATCGACCAAAGATTCAGCCTCTCAACATTAGCTGGAAATTTCCTCCGATAAAAGAAGTCGAGCAAAGTAACTATGAAGACTCAACCAATAATAGCCCAGGCTTGTTTTCTTGCTGTTGTGCTCTTACTCACCGGATGTGGAGACTCATCCGTCGAGACCGCTGCGCCCGGAGACATCGTCGTCACTGAGTTAATGCCTGAATCTGGGGTAGGTGAGTCGCAGTGGCTAGAGCTTCATAACAGTACCGAAACCGCTATTAACCTTCAGGGTTGTGAGATCAGAAATACTCAGGAGCAGGCATTCACCATTACCGATAGATTGATTATTGAGACTCAGCAATATGCGGTGATTGCGACTAAAGACCCTACAGCGGGAGTCATCTCTCAGCCTAATTTATTCGAATTACCTCCAGCAGGCGGTATAAGCCTGACCTGTAATGATAACCTTATTGATAAAATGACCTATCAAATTGGCGCGTCGACGATTGCGGCAGCCGCCAGATCCTGGCAATTAGTACCGGGCTCGAATAATGCCCAAGAAAATGATAACGAAAAAAATTGGTGTTATACCATTTTGGTAAAGGACTACATGGTTGAGGAGCGACGATTTGCTACTCCCGGGAAAGCCAATCCACTCTGTGAATCCGTCATGCCTTATGTCAGTTACAACGATCAAGCATCGGTATTGATTAAAGGCATTGATTGGGATGCGACGTTGAAGGTAGCCGAAGCTGAATTTGCTCGAGAGCTATCGACGTCAGAATTGCCAATTTGGGCGATTAGAGATCAAATTATTACCCCAGAAGTTGCCGCTAAGATTGCTGTTCTCTACTTCGATAATATTGATATGCTCTACGGCACAAAGACGTTTTTGGTCCTTGATTGGAATCATGCGGTTTGGCACCTGTCATGGGCGATTTCTAATCTTTATCGCAATGGCGACAGCGCTGTCAAAAAAGAATTACAGCTGGCTTACGAAGACGCCGTTACACGACCAGAAACACTTGAGCGTCGCAACTATATTGCCATTGACCATATTAGAAATGATGTTGTGGTAATGGGCGATATTCATACGGCGGCACATACGCGGATGAAGCAGCTGATTGTTGCGCCAGGTAATCCAGATTATTTGCAGAGCTTTGAGGACTACCAAAACAACGCAAGGAGTCTTTTCACGCTGAAGACGGTTCATGTTGTCTATAAACTAAAGACTTTTTTTGAGGCGCTCTTTTAAGTGTAGCTGGGCCCTTCCGGCGGCGCTTAAAAACTCCTACGCAGACCATGTTCACAACGACTGGGTTTAGGTTCGCTGATCAACCAGTGGTTTCGGCGTCTACAACAGCGATAAGGACAAAGGTTTAAAGCCCGAGAAATTCTTTGTGTTAATTCTTTCTACACTTTTTCAAAAGCTCCAGGTAGGCTTTGTTCCCGTACTTAGTATGAAAAGTTTACGGTGGGTCTGAAAGCCTTAGCCACATGTAGCTAAGGCTGTTAAGTTTCCGCAGGTTGCTAATAACCTTTGACCAGTATCGAATTCACGGTGCTGCCGGCATTGCGATGCTCTGCTATTGCTTGATATTCATCAGACGTCATCCAAGTTAGCGCGCTTTTCTCAGACGGGAATTCAATGATGACTGACCGAGTAGCGGTCCAACCCCCCGCCAGTATCAATGGGTCCTCGTCGACGCTGAGCATCTTGCCGTCAAACTTGGCAAACACTTCTGCAAAGCCGCTCTCGTAAAGGTCATATTGACTGCGGCCCTCATAATTTGACATTATCTTGCTGTTACTGATTATCACAACATTTGGAGAAAAAAATGACAGATTCAACCGAACAAGCCGTCCTCGTCGAACGTCGTGGGCGCGTGATGGTGATTACACTCAACCGTCCTGATGCAATGAATGCTATTAATGGTGCGCTCTCTCATGGGTTGCTGAATGCTGTGCAGGAACTTGATGCAGACGATTCGCTGACGGCGGGGGTGATTACAGGCAACGGACGCGGTTTTTGTTCCGGCATGGATTTGAAAGCATTTTCCCGTGGCGAAGATATTGGTCCGCTAACAACATTTATCCGTTCTGGTTGTAGCAAGCCTTTGATTGCTGCCATTGAAGGTTTCGCAATTGCAGGTGGCTGTGAGGTTGCATTGACCTGCGACCTGTTGGTGGCTTCGAAGGGCGCGAAAATCGGCATACGCGAAGTTAAAGTCGGACTGTTTGCTGCAGCGGGTGGCGTGTTTCGTTTACCGTCAAGAGTTGGCTATGCAAAAGCCATGGAGATGGCACTCACCGGTGAACCGATTACTGCAGAAACAGCGTTTGATTGCGGTATGTTGAGTGAATTGACTGAAAAAGGCGGCGCACTTGATGCAGCAATCGCATTGGCAGAGCGCATCGCTGAAAATGCACCTCTAGCGGTTGCAGCGTCGAAAACCCTGGTACGCGCAGCAGCGCAGGGCATCGATGAAGAATCATTGTGGAAGATGCAGATACCACTGCAACAAAAAGTGTTTGCGTCAGACGATGCAAAGGAAGGCCCCAGAGCATTTGCAGAGAAACGAGAACCCAATTGGACCGGTAAGTAACTTGGCTTAAGTCAACGGTCATAGGAAGCTCTGCCAGGGAAACGTGTTAGTGCAAAACGTCAGGGGAAAGAGCCGGCTAAAAGGCTGGCTTTTTTTCTGACATTCAAAGACTAAACAACAGCGCAGCGGCCACCGACCTGCGGCTAGGAAAGGGGTTGATCCTTATCGGGTGCTTGGTGACCCTGAACTGGACTCACATCGCTGGTGCTAGCCGATGGATTCTGTCGTCTTGCGATCTGCTTGGCTTTCTTTTGCGCGTAGCGTTCACGCAGGCGGGCGGTCTGCCACGCCGGCAACTTTATACGCTCATCCCAATCTTTATCATCGTCAAAATGTTCTGTTCCCACTTCAGTCACAGCGCGATTAATACGCTGAAAAAAATCTTTAAGGCGGCTCATTGTTGCAATCCTGTGTCCGATATCGATCCAAAGTTTAACGTTACGAGTCGTTTAGTATCAGCCTACTGCGGTTAAACAGCGGTGGCATATTGCTTTTTCAGGGGTATCGTAAATTTTGACATTCCCATTCTATATATTTTTGCTATTGCAAGCTTCGCTAAGCTCTGCCCAACCAGCATTCGCATCGTCAGTGTAAGTTTTGGCATTAGTGACCAACCTACTGAAAACAGAGCTCTATACAAGCATTAGTTTGGGCTAGCACAAGTCATTCTAGTATATGGGAGCGCCTATCGGGGCTAGCATATCTCCAATAAATAAAATATTGGTGGTAGGAGTATAAGTAGGATTAATCGCTTAGGCAATTCTCAACTTATCAAACATAGGCTGGCTGTTTGCGGGGTGTTTTGAATCTCGCCAAGGCTCCTATTTGTCAGTCGACCTTGCTACTAAATTGATCAGAGATAACGAACCCAGGCTTGCTTGCTGCGTTTTTTATATGCACCAAAGGATCTAGTTGGAAAGTACATTACAACAGACAGAATCAAAGATACCACCCAAACCCAGTAGAATTCATTAACGCCAAAGAGATCACCCTGATTGGCGCCAAAAATGGAAATTAGTACCCAGTAAATGAGCAAGAGCGCATAGAGATGCACTACATAGAAAAACATCGGTGCCCCCCCAAACGTTTTGAGTACCGTCATTGCTTTGTTTTGACTTCCCATCCGCTCAAACCGGGCCAATAGCAAAAAGGCAATCCCAAGATTCATTAACAAAAAGTCTAGTGATGGCGGGTATTTGGTGTAGTTAAAAAAAGCCATGACCGTTAGGGTAATATTTTCACCATATTCCCAAGGCAAGGTTTCCCCATAACTATTGAGACCTCTCAGTACTAGTAATAAAGCTAAACAAGCAACTCCCAGCCGAGTTAAGCATTTTGTACGGAAATTTGGATCAATTGATTTACCGTAGAGTTGGCCGGCAAAGTAGCCAAGTAAAATGACTCCTATCCAGGGCAATACTGGATAGCTGATTTTAACTTTCACGGCACCCTCTGCAACCAAATAACCTCGATCGTGAAGTATAGTCCACAATGTATAGCCCGCTTCCCCGGGTAGAAAACTGATTGGCGTCAACAAATTATGCCCAAATACGATCCCGAATCCAGTGATGGCAATTAGCCACATAGGTAGTCTTACCATCGCTGACAGCACAATCATGCTTAGCCCAATGGCCCACATAACTTGTAACCAAAGTGTATGGTATGCACCCATCCAAGAGAAGTTAATCAGTGTGACCTCCATCAGTATGATGAACAAACCACGCTTAAAAAGAAAACTACTCGGTGACCGTACCTCATCGGATGAGGACTGAGAGTAAAGCCAGGCGGAAACGCCAGTTAAGAAAATAAATACCGGAGCGCATAAGTGTGCCAGCAGGCGGGTGACGTATAAGTCCACCGTAGTTGCCTCGACCGTCATTGGATCTGATACCTGCATATGCAGGAAGATTCGCTCACGCACATGGTCAATGAGCATTATCAGCATAACGAGTCCGCGGAGTGCATCTATCGAATTAATACGAGGCTTAATTGCCGATATTAAGTCATTACTAGAGTGCTCTATCGAACGTGCCTTGGATAGTGTCATACCGAGTGCCTTTGCATTGTTATGTTAGTCCAGTCGCTAAAAAAGGGGGCAAGCCCCTCTTCGTCTCAGACAAAATTTATCAGTTTAGAAATCATAATTAACACTCATGGTGTAAGTTGTGGATGCCCCGGGAGTAGTCCACCACTTATGATAAGAACTAACATAATATTTTTTGGCAAATAGATTATCGATATGCATCGTTAACTCGACCTGATCGTTTATCTGATAAGACCCGAATAAGTTAAATAAGGTGTATTCCGGCAATCTGTATGTTGGATCTATGGTCTCTCCTAAACGATCGCCAACATAATTTAGTGTGAAGCCGAGCATGGCGTCCGCACCGTTGAGTTGAAAGTCTTTGGTTAACATTATGTTTGCACTGTTTCTCGGTACATTAACCAATGCACTCCCGGCGGGAAGATTGACCCCCCAGTCAAAGTTGTACAGTTCAGTTGAAGTGCCGGCATCCACATACGCATAGGAAAGCATCAGGCTTACGGTGTCAGATAATTCACCAGTAATGTCGATTTCTATTCCTTCGCTTTCAGCTCCACCCAAGGCGGCACTCTCTCCTGAGTTTACTGGGTCTGCAGTTAGGATATTTGATTTTTCCATCCTAAATAAAGCGATAGTGGTGTTTAGACGTTGGTGGAATGAGGAAAACTTCACACCTAATTCATAGGACTGACTTTGCTCAGGATTAAAACTATTGCCGTTAACATCAGCACCACTATTTGGACGAAAACCTTCCGCATAGCTCGCATAGATTGACACTTTATCTGACGCCTCATAGGTCAAGCCAAAGCGTGGGCTCACAGCCGTTTCTTCTGATTTATTTACTGTGTTTGAAAGCCGATTGGTGATTTTTTGGCTAAAATCATCGAAGCGAACTCCCACTAAAATTTTCCATTGGTCAGATAGATCGATTTGGTCTTGGAAGTAAAAACCCAATGAATCTTGTTTTTCCAGCCGATCGGTGTTTGGGCCAAGGACCTGATCCTGCGCTTGGCCATAAACCGGATTATAAAGGTCCACAAAATATGTAGAAGTTAACCAGCCATCACGCCAGCGATTTTGGACAGTATCGAGCTCATAATCATAAGCATCCATTCCGGCCAAAATATGATGTTCCAAAAAGCCTGTCTCGAAAGTCCCTGTTAATTCAAGGCGAAAGGACGCATCTATTGCATCATAATCACGTCCGCGACGCTGGCGGTTCACAAATTCGTTAGGGCCAACACCGTTGGCAATCTGTATTTCATTTCTAGTCAGAATCTGACGGCCACCAGAGAGTTCGGTCTCGCTGGAAAATCCCTCAAACGAAGACTGGCGATAACCTATGCCAGCCAACACAGCCCAGTCGTCATTGAGGTCGTGTTGCAGCAGAAATTGATGACCGGTAGCCCTAATTTTAATGGGACCATCCTGTGGCTCTCCATAGAAATTTTCTACATTGACAACTTTGGGATTAAGATCTATGGCGACGATTCCTCGATCAAATGGCGTCTTTTGATCTAAAATTTCTAGCTCATAATTTAGCGAGGTTTTATTTGAAATTAGAAACAGCAGCGAAGGTGTTAGATCCAATTTTTCCGTAGTGATCGAATCTCGAAAACTACCTGAATCCTTGTAGGCTCCATTAATGCGAAAAGCGATTGAGTCATTCAATTTATTTGTATAGTCAAACTCAACGCGCTTAGTCTCGAAGTTTCCGATAGAAGCTTTGACATAACCCTGTGGGGAAAATTGAGGCTTTTTGGTAACCACATTAATCGTTCCACCGGGCTCACCGCGTCCATACAAAGCAGAACCCGGGCCTTTAAGTACTTCGATTGCTTCGATATTGGAGGTGTCTCTGTTACCACTGTAACCACGACCACCGTTAAAACCGTTAATCAGATATCCAGACGGTAAGTTTTCGTCTCCAGCAAAGCCACGAATTGCGTAGCTATCCCATAAACCACCAAAACTGTTTTGTCTTGCTATCCCGCCAGCTAGATCGAGGGCGTCTTGAAAATTTACCTTGCCAAGTTGATTAAGTATGTCACCAGAAATTATTTGTACCTGCTGTGGTAACGACTCCAGCGGTATATCACCTCTGTAAGGTTGCTTTTGACCGAATATAACAATTTCATCGAGCTCTTGCTGGGTGTTCAAATTTTGGGCCACAACTGAGGTTGTGGAGATATATAATACGACGCTTACTATTGCGGCAACACAAAAACGCAGACTCATAAAGCCTCCTGAAAAGTCAATTTAAAATTAATAAGTATTTAGATAATTAAAATCAGGACTTTCAGGGGAGGGGCTCGCGATCCATAAAAGGAAAAGGTTGATCGGAAAGCGCCTAGAACAGGCGCTATTGAGGACTTATGTGTATCAAAATTTAGCGCTAAAATTTCGCCCGAATAGTGAGCATGCATTACCTTAAGCAGGTGGCAACTATCACATTCTATCCCTACCACATCCCCATGATAAAGGGTATGCGTCGCATCGTGAACAACATTAGCTGCTACGAAGATCGCCACTAATAGGAGAAGGGCAGCGGCATATTTGTTAAATTTTACTGCCGACAATGTGTCAGTCTCCGGAGTCCATAGGGAGCGGTTTTAATGAAACTCTTTCGTTGGGTTGAAAAGCAAAAACCGACGCGGATCATATTATAAAACTTGCTAATTATCAACACTGCAACAACAGACCGAAAGATAGATCACTCTTAGAATCAATGTTGAGTTGACAGCATATTCGCAAATAACAACAATACCAGCCAGCTGCCTTAATAAGCGACGTAGCAGTGAGTTTTATAGCAGCTATAGCTCGCCCCTTAGTAGTGCCGTGTTTCTTAATTTTCCCTTGGTGTTACAAAAAGGCGCTGTCAAAATCATGATTGGTTTCTACAGTCTGCTTGATTGATACTCGGTGGCTTCTACGCTGACCAATAATCACTTGGTGCCACCTCTTACTATTTATACCAAGGTGGGCTTTCGCCATAAATCATAGACATTCAACCCGTATGTGTTGCCGAGCCTAGTTCGGACAAGTCGACGCCTGAATAGTGTTGTTAAAGCGCTCTGTAGTTTGAATGCGGATATTTCTGCACATAACAGCAAAAAAACTCTTGTAATCCGCGCACAGCTTTTTAGCATCACCTCGAAAAATCTAAAGATTGAAACTAAATACTGTTTTATGCTAAAAAATATTTTTTATCATGAGTCGTTTGATTTAATCAAATTGTTTTTCAGTGCTTGCAAATAGTAAGTAAAACAAGCCTCCAAAGAAGGTTACTCCAGCCGTTACGTAAAACACCATGTCCCATGAGTTTGTTACATCAAGAATAACTCCGGTAAGAATTCCGCCCACTAAACCCGGTATTGCAGCAAATGTATTGGTAATCCCCATTAATCTTCCTGTGTATTTAGGGCCAATATCAGCATGATTAATAATAAACCCACCGGCTATGAAACCGCCAAATACATTGCCAACACACAATAACCCTATTACCGCAAATGTTGAATTAAACTCTGGAACTAAACAGAGGCAAAAGGCTAGGCCACCAAAACCAATAGAATTAAAAAGCCTCCTGATTGTTATAAGTTTCATACCTCGTTTGGCAAATCTGTCAGCAAAATAGCCGCCAAAATTTCCGGCAGCAAAAGAGACCAGTTGAGGAATCATTGCTATAAAACCAATAGCTGCTAATTGTATCCCCAGCTTTTCATTGATAAATGTTGGAAGCCAGGACAGAAAAACGAAAAGGGAATAATTATTACAAAAATGAGCAACAATGATGGCCCATAATGGTTTATTGCGGATCCATTTTTTTACAGGCAGTGTTTCACCAGATTCACTGGCCGGAGCATTTGCAACAATAAAGTCTAATTCTTCTTTTGAAATATTCTCGGAATCTTTAGGGGATGAGGTGACATATTTTTTCCAAAAATAGTACCAAACAAAACCTATTCCGCCATAGAGATAAAATGCCCACTGCCAACCAAGATTAATAATTATTACAGGCGTGACAAGCAAACCAAATACGGTCCCAATTGGTATGGCGCTGTTAGTAGCAGCAACGGCTCTTGATCGTTCACCTATTGGAACCCATCTAGCATAAAGACTATGCCAGGCTGGAAAAGTAACACCTTCCCCTAGTCCCATGCCAAGTCGGGCAAGTATTAAAATAAAAAATCCGGCTGCAGCAGCATAGGGAGTTACTATTGTAAAAATTGACCAAACAATTAGGCCTATTCCCAGAACTGTTTTCCCACCGATTCTATCGGAAAGGGCACCTCCGTAAATCTGAGTGAGCATGTAGGCCGCATAAAAAGACCCAAGAATTATACCTTTCTCAGTTTGTGACCATCCGAGTTCTGCCCCCATCGGAATTATAGTCAGAGATATCACCACCCGATCGATATAGCATATGAATACAGCTAAGATGGTCAGCCCTATAACTTTAAATCTTTCGGGTATTGCAGAATTTCCTGTATCAACCTGATTTGTACTTCCAGGCATATGTGTAAACCTTTTTTATTTTAAATGTCTTACAAAGGTAACTTTAATCATCGTAAATAACAATTTATTATCTTGTCGGTTTGCAAGGCAGATAGTTAAATTTTTAGGGAGATTGTAGTGAAGGACAGTTCAGAAAGATTCTTGATGGAAGGCAATAAAGCCATAAGTTTTGGACGATTCATTTAGGACTGCCGTAGCGATCATAACGGGTGACGTCGGTGTTGAAGTTATTAAGGTTGAAGTTATTAAGATTGAATCTCCTTCGAAGATAACTGAAAAAATTTAGCCCAACAGGGAAAAATCCCAGACGTGCCTAGATACAGGAAGGATTCACACCCACTCTACAGTGCGGAATATTGATTAGCCGATGTACAGTCACCGGTCGCGTGTCTTCAGAGCGACATCTTATTATCAGCACACAGTAATCCCTTACACATTGCGAAGGGAAGGGAGGGTAAAACTACCTATGCTGGTCGATAGTTGCCCATTACGACGAGCAACTATAATGCGACAAGCCGCCGACCTCAAAAAATTCAGCCGGCTTCAATGTATAATGCTTTTCGTTCACTGCATCCGAGCCCCGGTCATAGGGTTGGGTCATCACTTGTTGCAATGCTCTAATTAGCGCGTAATCGCCTGTCGCCGCTTGCTGATAGGCGGGCGCCACAAGCCACTCTCGCCAACGGTATTGGGGGTTAACGAGTTTCATCTGTTGAGCAAGCGCTTCACGGCTGCGAGGCTGCTCGGTATTGGAGTCGACGGAAGCTGCGCTAAGCAAGTGCCATTTTGACAGCCACGCCGACCAGCGTCGGTCCATTCCTGTTGGGTCGTCATTGTAGTCTGAGTACATTGATGTCGTGGCGTACTGAGGGCCTTGGTAGAAGCTTTTTTTAAGGGGTTCAATGTTGTCAGGCACCATCGACAGCTCCCGAAAGAACATCGTGTAATCAACTGGCGTTTGCCGCATCAGCGTTTCAAGCTCATTGAACAAGGCTGCGTCAAAACTACCAAGACCAAGCTTTGCGGCCCACATTTTCTCCATTTGCGCCTGCATCACTGTCGCAAAGTCGCGTTGAAGCTCATCAAGTTGTTGTAGAGAATCCTGATTTGAAATCAACAACGGGCTCAATGCGGTGCAAAACATTTGGAAGTTACGCTCTGCTGCCACCGGCTGGTTGAGAAATGAAAAGTGGTGCCCGCCGCCGGTCCACGACTGGTAGTTTGGGTTGTAGACATCGATAAAACCAAAGGGGCCATAGTCAAGGGTGAAACCACCGGCCGCGCAATTGTCGCTGTTGAAGTTGCCCTGGCAATAACCGACGCGTATCCAGTTTGCTATTAGGGAGGTCAGACGGCTACGGAACGCTCTGGCGAGTGCAACCACTTTTTCAGCGATGCTAAGCGTATTGTCGACGACACCGCTATACTCGCGATCGAGTAAGTGCAGCATAATTTTTTCCAGCTCCTCCATCGCTTGTGGGTGTGCCTTATTACGAGCGCGGCGACCGAAAAGCTCAAGTTGGCCTACCCGTATAAACGATGGTGCAACCCGCGTCGAAATGGCCACTGGCTCTGTTACCAGTCTGTCGGGATCCATGGCGTGCGAGCCCTCCGAGTACCAAGGCCGCTGGACTTTTTCTGTTGTTGAAACATACAGACTCAAAGACCGCGACGTTGGCACTCCAAGCGCATGCATATGTTCTTGTGCCAAAAACTCTCTGATACTCGAGCGCAGCACCGCACGACCGTCAGCGCCGCGACAGTAGGGTGTTCGGCCGCCACCTTTTAGCTGCATTTCCCAGCGTTGACCATTGATGACGGTTTCAAGCACTGACATTGCGCGACCGTCGCCATAGCCGTTGCCGGTTTGGAATGGGCACTGTTGGGTGTATTCAGTGCCAAAGATAGAAAGTGCGTAGCCACATGCCCAGCCAACCTTGCGCATTGGCGCTGGGACATTTGAGATATCGCCGGAGAATAAGCGCACGAAGCCGTCTGTGTGTGCCAGAGTATCAACGAAGCCAAGCTCACGAAAAAAATCGTTGCTGTGTATAACATACTCTGGATCTTTGATTGGCGTAGGGGCGACGGGAACATAGTGGCCCGAGAATACTTGTCGCGGGATGTGGTCAGCGCCGCTTGCTGTTGCGTCAGGATCACAGTTAAGGCTGTCCATCAACGAGTAGCTTGTATACTGTGCAAGATCGTCTAACGTCGCTATGGTTGCGGTCCTAGGGGAAGTCTCAGTCGTGCTGTTCGCAGGTGACGATGCGCTATGGGTAATATGTTGCTTGTGGTCTTGGTCATTCGTGTGCATGGCTAAGGTCCTGGTATTCTGGATTAACATAGGACTAACTGACTTTGATCGCCGTCATTAAAAGTCAATGATAATTCATGTACCCATTGCCTTCTATATTTTTATCCTGATGGCAAGTCTAACGCGTCGAATAAAAATTGGACGTCGCAGTAAACAGCGTTAGGGTAAAATCTAGCGGTGACGCTAATTATATCATTATCAAATTCCACATTTGATAATGGCGAACAGTTCCCTGACTGAAATCATGACCTGCTGGTTGGCAGCCTTTGCGCGCACCCTGTTTGGTATTCGGAGTGAAGATGACAAGGTGGTTGAGCTAGAAAATCTCGTCGAACACACGGGACGACTCCGTACTATTGATGGGTGATCTGAAGGATATGTTCTGATTGAACATCAAGATGGCGGTAGCCTGCTGCGGTTAGTGCCAGCGGAAACCGCGTGACCTTTATGATCGCTGTTTTAAAGGTTAGCGTCACCGAAGGCGCGTAACGCCTTGAGTAGTGGTTTCATTTCGCCGCCTAATGTTGTCGGTACATACTCAAATCGCTGAGGTTTACTTTGGTAGGCTACTTTTTCTAAGGCGCCAAAAGCCACCAGCCGCTTGAGGCGCTCGGACAACAAATTGGTGGGGATATGCTCTGGCCGATTGCAAAAATCAGCAAAGGTTCGACAGTCAAAAAACAGCGCATCGCGCATAATCAGCAGCGTCCACTTGTCACCGATAAGATCTAAGGCGCTGGCAATACCGCATTCTGAGCGTTTAACTCGAGGCGTTGCAAGAGCCTGACTCTGATCCTTGATCGAGGCGCCGTTTTTTTGCTTATCCATAAAACTATCACCTCATTTTGCGGATGGCCGCCACGCGCCCCATTTCACCGCGCTGGCAATGATGATCGCATAACTAACCATGCCTAATGCAGAACCGTAATAGATGCCGACTAGACCAAGGTCAAAGATAAACCCTAATGAGAAAGAAACACAACCCGCCACTGCAACTCGCAGAATGGTGGCTAGCACTGGCCATCGCATTGCGTTGGCGCCTTGGGAGGCAAAGTACAAAGACAAGCCTAAACCTTGAAAGAAAAAACAGGGTCCGACGATTTGAATAAACGCTTTAGCTGAGGCGTGGACAAGAGGATCTTGGGTAAACAGCGTTATCCAGCCGTCTGGGAAAATAGCCAGCACTATGCCAACCACTCCGGCAATTACGCCAGCACTTAAACCGCCAATCCAGCCAACGCGCTCGGCCCGTTTAATATCGCCCGCGCCTATGGCCATGCCTACCAGTGACGTCATGGATGAACCCAGTCCAAACACCAAAGGAATAATCAAAAATTCTATGCGTGAGCCAATGCCATAGCCAGCTAACGCTGCTTCGCCAAAACGACCAACGAATGCTGTGAGCATCAATACGGTAGAGACTGTCAAAATTGGCGACAGTGATGCGGGTAATGCCACCTGCAAAATATCATCGAAATGTGCTTTGGAAAAAGACAGCGCAGACAAGCGTAATTTGACAATACCGTCACCCTTAGACAGGTGACGCAACATTACCGTACTGACCAACAACCCTGATGCTACCGCGGAAATCGCGGCGCCAACAATGCCCATTTGAGGAAGTCCGTAGGCGCCCAAAATAAGGCCGCCAGAGAGGAATACTTGTAAAATTGAACTGAGTATCATTGCCAATGCAGGGTATTGCATGTTCCCCATGCCCCGGAATATTGCGCTGGTAATGCCTACCATCCAAACAAAGACGCCGCCTGACAGCAGGACTAATGCATAAGCATAGGATTGTTCCAGTACTTCACCACGGCCACCTAGCAGCCTGATGAATGCTTCGCCGCCAATGAGAAAAATGACGAAAAAAACTAACGCCCCCACAACACCCATAGCGAGTGCGTGCCAAACCAGCTTTTCAGCTCGGGCTACGTCACCTGCGCCCAGGGCTCGGGCAATGGCTGATGCTACCGCGCCACCCATTGCGCCGCCGGAAAGAGTTTGCGTGAGCATGAGTAAAGGAAATGCTAATGCAATGGCCGCCAATGAAATGGAACCTAGCTGTCCTATAAACCAGACCTCGGCTAGGCTAACCACGCCTTGGACCAAAAATGCCAAGGTACTAGGTGTTGCCATCCGCGCTAGCAGAGGCAGGGGCGGGGCGGTTAACAGGTGTTGGGTACGTGGATCCATGGTTAAATTCTTATAGTAAATCGAAGCGGTATGGTAATGACTTTAAATATGAAAGTCACTAGGCTTTTGTACAGCAACAAGTGAATGACTACTAAGAAAACTAACAGCAAGACGGATGGAAAAATGGCTGGAGCGATGTTGAATCAACAGCGTCGTCAGACTAACCGTCGGAGCTCTACTTCTTTTGTTGTCGCTCCAGGCGGAGAGGGCGTATTCAAGAATGTGGCGACAAAGTGCACCAGTACCACTAGCGCCAAATCTCCTGAATTATCCAGCAGTCGACTCAGGCCTACACCGCCCAGAAAAGCAAATAGGCAGTTTTGCCATTTCCAGCGCAGGGTAAAGTAGTGCAGTCCGGCAAACAGGAGATTACTCAGCACAATCGCTGCAATAAAGCCGCTAGTGGGTTCCAGCACCCGCGGTAAAAAAAGCCTAAAGGCCAGTTCTTCAACAATGGATATGTACAGTAGATAAGCAACCCATAACCCTTGTGCCGGATCTAATGTTAATCCCCTGCGCTTTAACACTGCGTAGAAAAAACCTAGAGCTGCCAGTAAAGCGAAAGCGTATTTAACCGGGGTGGTAGAAAAAGTTGCCACCGCGTCCCAGAATACCGCAGGCGTAGAGAGCAGCCAAGCCGTCACGAAGGCAAAGACACCCATGGTTAGACCGTGCCGATAAAGTACCTGCAGAAATGTAGAGACGGGTGAATCGCTACCTGCGTAGTCTCTTTGTAATCGTCCCATCCGCACTGCTCCGTTGATCTGTCAAAAGGTGACAAGGTCTGAGGGGGCAATATACGCAATGTGGGCGTGGTATCCAGATAAATTTTTTGGCGTCACAATCTTATCCCTACAAATCCAATTGCGCGGATCAGTAACCAGCGCTGTTTCGTTCTCTTTTATTCAATAAGAGGGCTTAGTAAGAGGGGTGAGAACCTGCGCCGATAATTATCCGACCAGGATAAACTTCCTCAACTACGGCGCCGTCTTGCACGACAACTTTGCCATTGACTAGCACCCATGAAATACCTTTGGGACCTTGGTAAGGCGCGGTGTAAGTTGCTTGGTCGGCAATGATGTTTGCATCAAAAATTACGATATCGGCATCTGCGCCTGTCTGTATGCGTCCTTTGTTCTTAAACTGTGGCGCGATCAGCGCAAGTCTGGCCGCAGGAAGGTAAGACATTTTAGCGAGCGCTTCGGGTAAACTTAGCAGCTTGTTCTTTCTAACGTATTCAGTAAGTACTCGACTAAAAGTACCCATGCCTCGTGGGTGTGACTTCACAGATTCGCTAAAAACGGGCATAGCGTCGCTGCCAATCATCATGCCGGGAGCTTTCACCGCAAGCTGTGTCCAATCCTCGTTTCCGTAATGGTGGATGATGGTCGCTGCAGGATTTTCGACGCGCAGCTTATCCCAACGCTGTCGGTCAAAATATTTGCCGCTTTCAGCAAGTTGCACATCGGCATACGTTATACCGAATATTTGTTGCCAGTCTCTGTCGAAAACGGCAGCTCCAATTGAGGTTGATCCCGCGTTGTAAGGATAAGATTCGGCGGAAATATCCACGCCATCTTCAATGGCCGTATGAAACAATCTTAAGAACTCCTCGATACCACCCATAGCGCTAGCACTTAAGTGGCATATATGTATCGGTGCCCCCGTCTTTTTGGCGAGGTCAATAACCTCCATGAGTCCACGTGGGTCGCCTGCCATTCCCCGTCTTATATGGATAAACAAAGGCGCTTTGCGCTCGGCGGCTACCGTAAACAAAGCTTCCAGCTCGGCAGTAGTTACGGCGTCACTCATGTAGTCCAACAGCAGTCCGATGCCCAGGCCACCCTGATCCAGTCCTAAGTGAACATGTCGCATGACGCGTTCTATCTGCTGCGCGTCAAGTGGCGTAGTGAAGCCAGGATCTTCAAAACTAAACGGCCGGCCGTCAAAAAATAGATAAGGGTTATCTGAGTTGGTTAGCACTTTAGAGCGCATGGCGGCATAACTTGCTGAGGCACCGAAGTTGATGAGTGGACGATCCGCTATCTGATTCCCAACAGCCGCCACCGGATAGGCACCGGCCTCTAATTCCAATGAGGTCGTGACACCATCTAAAGCCTGATACTTTTGTCCCAGCTGAGTTTGGGCATGAGAATGCAAATCAATAAACCCGGCGGTTACAATCTTACCTCTGGCATCGATGACAACTCGTCCCTGCAGGGGCCCTTCGTCAATAGTTTGGATAGTGCCTCGACTTATACCCAGGGATCGAATTCCGTTAAAATCGCTGGCTGGGTCGATGACCCGGCCATCACGGATCACCAGATCGTAAGTTGTTTCAAGCCGAGCCTGACTTGGTAACAAGCACATGATAAAAATTGCGAAAAATTGCAGACAGTGAGTTGTTTTTTTTGGCGATCGCATCTGTTTTAACCAGCCTTAGTTATCATCGTATCAATCTGGGTATCTCACAGACGGTGAGGCGCTATGCTAGCAGTGTACTTCTAATCTTCGGGGGTTACCCCGCTATCGACAAACGAATAGAACGATTAAAAAATGAATTATCCCGACACTTGGGGTGATTGTAGTTCTAACTGGCTTGGTCTACTGAGCCAATAAAATCGACAACCGCCTCGGTAAAAATATCATTTTTATCACCGGCAATCATATGCCCGGCACCACTGATATCGGTGAATCTGGCCTGGGGTACGACTTCAAGAAAATGTTGCGCCGCTTCCTCGCTAACTAATTGGCTTAAACGGCCCCGTATGAGGTGGGTCGGTAACTTAACCCTTGCGGCGACAGTGTCTAGAGAGTTTGTTTCACCTGGTGCCGGGCTGTGGCGGCGGGAGACATTAGAGCTGGTGATAAAAGCGGGGTCCCAGTGCCAGCGGTAGCGGCCATCGTCACCAAGGCGTAAATTTTTGGCCAGCCCCGAGTTGTCTTTGGGCCGGATGCGGTGGGGTAGATAGTCGGCGATAATATTAGCCGCCTCGTCCAGCGAGGCAAAACCGTGTTGCGAGTGAGCAGACATAAAACCGAGGATTTGATCGACGCCGCTTTGCTCCATGCGTGGCGTGATGTCGACCATCGTGAGGCTGGCAAAGGTGTTTGCTGCCACCTCGCCCTCTACTACCATAGCGCCGAGACCTCCGAGTGAGGCTCCTACCATATGAGCCTTTTGTTCGAGTTCAGCAGCGACCGCCACTAGGTCCCGAGCATAATGATCTAATTGATAATTGCCATCAGGGCACCAGGCGCTGTCGCCATGACCGCGCAAATCCAACGATAGGCTGTAGTAGCCGCGATCAGCTAGCATCTTTGCGGTACTACCCCAGGCATGTCGAGTTTGGCCGCCGCCGTGAGCAAACAGCACGGGTGTGTTGCTGGGACTACCATAGGCGTCGGCAACCAGATGCAAGCCATTATGGCCGGTAAATGTGAGGGTTTTTGGCGATACCGTCATAATTATTATCCAATAAATGGTTGCGTCATTCAGCCCGAGGCTAACTGGAACATCGGCGGCTCAATAAAAATGCCTGCTGCTTACACAACTCGCCGTGGTTTATAACAGCTGATTGCGGGCACTTCAAGTTGGTGAGCTGCTTGGCCTGAAAGTCAGTACTGCGAAACAGCAACCGAATAGCCGCCACCCGCATAAAGTAGCGGCCTACATCTCAGCCTTGACAAAATGCCAGTGTCAATAAACGGCGCTCTATTATGGGCCTGCTAGTCTGAGTGCCGAGGTCGGAGTTTGGATCCAGGCAAAAATTTCCGGCGCTATGAGAATGGGCTTTACACTAATTGAATGTATTGGCGTAAGTGTTATTTCAAGTGCCTTGATGGCTATCGCTGTTTCGCGTTTTATTAGTACGAGTGCTGATGCTCGGACGGCTATAGTTATCGTTCACTACCTTACATCGCGACAGTATCTAATGATTAATGAAACTGGCGATGTATACCCTGTTTAGGATGATGTCTGCTCTTCCACGGCACGCCATGCCGCATCAAACGCCGCATCCATTAGTGCAACCGCCTCGGAATCTGTATTGGCAATGGAGATGCGTCCGAATTGCGCCCGGCCAATCTCATGGGGCGCCTGTCCTTCGCTCCACTCTGGATCATCTAGCGCCAGGTAGGGGTAGGCGTAACCGTGAGGTATGCGGTTGACGGTGATGGCGCGAATATCGGTCTCGTGATTAAAGCCATGCTTGCCCAACATGGCTTGGAGTTGGTTGCGAATTTTCTGCTCGTAGCTGGCGAAGGGCGTGCTGTATACCTTGTGACGTCCAAGTCGCATTGCGTCGCGTCCTGATAGGGGACCTTCTGGCGCTGCCAATGACACCGGCGAGTTCATCATAAACACCGCCATGGGGTCATCCGGATTGCGCGGTGGCTGATACCCGCCCACAGTCATGTTCGGCGCGCTACTCACCCACTGAAACGGATCATAGGGGCACTGGAAGAAGGTAGCACCTAGTTCGGAGTAGGCGCGGCCATTGTTTAGCAGCACGTTGGCGTAGACGAAGGGTGTCTTGACCCCATAGCTCAGACCTTGCTGCTGCGCTTCGGACATCTCAGGGCACAGGTGTGGGATGAGGTTGTTGTAGCAGGCCATTACGCAGTGATCGGCGTTGATACGCAGGGCGGCGCCCTTTTGCACATAATCGACTTCAACGCACTTTCCGTCGACTTCACGAACACCAACCACCGTGCTGCTCAGGCGTATCCGGGTGTTGTGGTCTTCCCGGTCCAGTGCGCTGTAATCGAAACGGGCAATGGCCACGTCTTCTGGCCCTTTCATGTTGGGGGCTATCCCTGGCACCAGTTTCTGCACCAGTAACCGGGCCACAGAGGCATTGCCATCGGGGAACATTCTTACCTCTAACAGGCTGTCGAGAAAAATGCCGGCTACAGAGGCCGCTGACTTGCCCAGCCAGCCCATAGACTTGATACCGCTGGCGCCGGAGCCGATGGCTTCCAATACCGTGAGATTCCAGCCAGAGAAGCCGGACAAATGTAGGATGATGGCATTCATAATCGGCACAGTATCTTGAGCAAGGCCAACACGTTCCAACAGGAACTGGTTGTAGCTGACGGAGTTGATGTAATCCCATTTTTCCCCCAGTGACAAGCCATTGAGGAAGTCGCGCTTGCCGCCAAAAAAGTCGATCAAGATATCCTGTTCAGAGGTCGGTATTGGCAGCTTACTCACGGTTTGCTCGTAATCTTTTCCACCATACATTACCGCATTCCAATTGCCGCCTATCGTCACATGGCCGTTAGGTGTCGGCAGTGCGACGCCATTGTCGGCCTCGAGCTTGCCCGCCAGTGCCATGTTTTCGGGCGTTCTGACCTCCATCGCGGCAACGAACTTGTCGTCTATGCCGATATCGACCATCAGACCGCCGGCCGCCTTACTATAGCTACTGGGACTTTCCAGGTTCTGGGCGCCACCCAAACTCAAAACCATTCTGCCGTCGTGGTGAAATTCGTTACGTTTGGCGTGGCCACCGAAATCGTCGTGATTGTCGAGCAAAAGAATGCGAGCATCGGGGCCCATTTTTTTACGGTAGAACCAAGCAGCCGCCAAGCCGCTCATGCCAGCGCCCACCACGACAAGGTCATAATGTTCATTCAGTGTTTTGTAATGTTTTGGTTTTTTACCGCGCCAGGCTAGGTCATGAGCCACTTCGAAGGAGCCTGCGTGACTTCCGCGCATGCCCGTAAGCATAGGCGGGTAATAGGTGAAGGAGTCTGGCGGAGTGAATCTTGTCGTCGGGTCAAGTAATACCTTTGTGGCAGCGTTAGCGTCGCTGCTGCAACCCTGCAGCATTACGCCTCCCGCAGTAATTGCAACCCCGTTCAAGAAATCCCGGCGTGTTACCCGTGCTGCCATAATCGTTCCCTAATACTTTACATGTCAATTGACATGTTCTAGCATGTCGCCTGACATGTCAAATAGCGGAGCGATAGTTTAGTGAGCGAGCGCAAGCCAGAAATACTGCAGACCGCGTTGGAAATCATAGCTGATGAGGGCTACGGGAGACTGAGTATGCGGGCACTGGCTCGCGCTAGCGGTATGAAACTGGGAGCCCTGCAATATCATTTCAGGACCTGGGAAGACATGCTGCGGGCGTTAGTTCAGTTTATCGCTGACGAAGTTAGCGGGCGTCTCGAAACTAGGCAGCGCGATAGCGATGATTTGACGGTTTATGAAATAGCGGAATTTATGCTCTCCGATACGACGGATGAAATTTTATTCCCCGACAAACTATGGCCTCAACTGTGGGCCATGCAGCAAGTTGAACCACTGGTGTCTGACCTGTTGGAGGATGTTTATGCGGGTTATCTGCAGTTATTGGAACAAGCCATGGAAACTGCAGGAAGGTCATCCGCCCGTGCTGAGGCCCTTTGCCTGATGTCATTGTTGGAAGCAGAGTCACTGTTTGTAGGCAGCGGTCGGCGCTGGGAAAGCGACAGGGCAAACGTGCGCGACACTATTTTGAAGTTTATTGATGAGCAATATGGAGAGATAGCGTGAACGCAACACAAACACTAAATTCCCACATTAATCGGTTTGGCTTCTGGTCGGTGATCATCACCATTGCCACGGCTGTGCTATCTATCTTTTTCCCGCTGGATGCGCCCGCTGGCTACGCGGCAGAGCACGCAGATCGCGTTGCCTGGCTGAATGCCAATAGAGGTCTGTTCATCGTCGGCTGGACCAATCAAATTGTCGCTATGTTCAGCTTATCGGCTGTGTTTGCCTGCGGTGCTTGGATAGTAGCCGATAGAAACGTGTTTCGAGCCATATTGGCGGCCTTCTTTGTTGCGATGTCTGTGATGGCGTTTATTATTCCGAAGTTCATCGCGGTATGGACCATACCCTTGTTGGCAGATTCCATCACCAGCGGCGCAGTGGGTGCTGAGTTAGCTGATCCGTTACTTCGTGTGCTGAACGTGTCCATTCCCTTTTCCCTGTACACTAGCTTTGACTACTTAGGCTTCTGGCTCTACTCGGTATTTGCTCTGCTAGCGGCGGGGCCTCTTTACCGTGACACTAGCAGCTCCAAGGTTGCCGCCGTGACACTGGGTGTATTCGGGGTTATCTACCAGGTTTTGATGGTTGCTTTATTTCTGGGTGCCATAGCGCCCGTGGATATCGAAGCCTACTTTATCGGTGCTTCCCTGTTATTAGTGGTCCATGTCGTAGCAATGGCCTTTGTTTTCAAAACAGAGATATCCCACGAAAAATAGTGTGGAGACAAAAAAAAGTCATTGTCGGCTGCTGCCGTCGTTAGCGTGCCGACTCACGTGCTACCTGCGCGTAACTAGGGTCGACGCCTGTAAAGACTTTTATGGCGAGCAGGCATGTCAGCCTGGCGCCTCGCCACATGACATGTGGCTCCCAGCAGCCAACGTAACGGCGCTGTATCGGTGATTAACAGTTACCGTTGTCTGAGGCTTTCATCCGTCATATCAGTACCCATTAGATGTGTCTGCGCAGTATATAGGTCCCGAAGTATTCGCTGCCTTTCAGACCTAACGAGTACCAAATTGTCTTGACCTTCAACTGGGCCGCCAGGCATTGCTACCAAGCCACTTTTCGGCCTGTCGATTGCCAGCAGCTCGGACCTTGTAGTAGATTGGTACACGCGAGGAGGTGTTACTCCTCCCTGTATTCAAGTACCGGTCAATAAAATAAAAAAGAGGACTTCATATGCCTGCTACCATCACGGACATATTTCGCTATCCAGTCAAAAGCATGAAGGGGCACTCGCTATCCAGTGCGATATTGACTAAGAAAGGTATCCCTGGCGACCGCGCATGGGCGCTTAAGGATGAAGAGCGTGGTGGCATTAAAGGCGGTAAACGCTTTCCCCAGCTGTTATCAATGACGCCAGTATTTATCAGCGAACCTGACGAGCAAAATATCTCTCCGACGGTCAGTATTACTTTGCAAGACGGAAGGGTTGTGTCTTCTGCAGACCCGGGCGTCCATGCCGCGCTGTCCAAAGCTGTGGGATCCACTGTCAGCCTATGGCCAATACTGCCCGAAGATCAGCTAGAGCATTATCTGCGTCCTCCCATGGACGAAAATGTCAATGTAGAAGCTTACTACAGGGAGATTTTCGCCCGCAACCCAGAGGAACCTTTGCCAGATATTTCTTTATTTCCCGAGGACGTACTGAAATACGAATCTCCACCGGGCAGCTATTTCGATGCCTTCCCCATACTGGTTATGAGTAAGGCAAGCTTAATCCATTTGAACGCCATTGCGGCCGCTGCCGGGGGGGCGTCAAAATTCGATGTGAGACGCTTTCGACCCAATATATTGCTAGATATTGACGCCATTGGTTTTCCAGAAAACCAATGGATGGGGCGACGGGCAAAAATTGGCAGTGCAGTCATTAAATTTGAAATTCCTTGTCCACGATGTGTGATCACCACCCACGGTTTTGACGACCTACCTAAAGACCCCAAAATAATGCGGCATTTGGTGAAAGAGAATGGCGGCAACTTAGGCGCTTACGCGAGCATAGAAAAACCGGGCAGCTTCGCTCAGGGCGATGTTATCGAGCTAATGGACTAAACTTCTCTGGGTTAGCGGGATTAACCCGACTTTTTGAACAAAACAAAAACGGCGGGCTGCAGAGAGCTACTTTTCGAGAGGCATGCTCCTAGCTGCGGTTTAGGTGGCAATTTAGCGCGCGGCTTGGCAGGAGTATGCAGAACATATGATTTGCGGCGTTTTAGCGTTGGTCCGCCGAAAAGTCGTTTCCCTGGTACATTGATATCGTTGACGAAGTCGTATTTTTTCAGGCCCACGGTTCAGTTCTCTTTAACGGGGTTAGATATTTTATTAGCGCTGAACACGATCGTAATCGCGGGCTAGCTTGCCAGTACCAACAATAGGAAACGACATGCAAAAACGGCGACCCCACTGGATTATTATCAGCGTTATGCTGGCGACACTGTGTGCCTGCGAAAAAAGTCCACAATTTGATGCCCTAGCGCCGGGCGCAACTGTGCTAGCTTTTGGCGACAGCGTTACTTATGGGGTGGGCGCCAATAGCGGTGAAGACTTCCCCACGCTATTGGCAGCGGAAACAGGCTGGAATGTGATTAACGCCGGGGTTTCCGGCGATACTGCTGACAAAGCCAAACACCGCATCGGGGCACTATTGGCAAAACACCAGCCCCGTCTGGTGATTGTCGAACTTGGCGGCAATGACTTCCTAAGGCGACGGTCCATGGCAGCGGTTAAGCAGGACCTTCGTCACATTATCGACCAGTCCCTTAACAGCGGAGCAACCACTGTACTGATTAGTGTGCCAGCACTTTCTGTTTTTCGGGCAACCATGGGTACACTTGCCGATGCTCCTATTTATGCAGAGCTGGCGGAGGAAACGTCGGTGGTGTTAGTCAGTGATTTATTTTCAGGTGTGTTGTCTGACGACAATTTGAAAGCCGATAAAATACACCCCAATTCCCGGGGCTATGAGGTTTTTACTGCTGGCCTTGTGACAAGCCTCACCACAGCAGGATTATTACTCTGACTTGTTTTTTCGCGGTTTCTGGCGGTATAAAGGCGTTGACCAAGAAACAGATTGTCTCCATTGTAGTGGCGCGGGGTATTGCTGTCAGCCGAGCAGCATGCCACCTCTGCGCTTGCTGCTATGAGTAATTTAATCAAACTGGATGGCAACGGGGTTGGTGCTTCGTATTTTCGGGATCTCAGCTGCAGTGATTTTTCACCGGGACTAAGGGTGTTTGCATTAAAGCAGGCTGGGGTTTTTTGCCAATCGGCTGAATCGGTTTTCACAACCGACTTTTTGAACCTGCTGCCAATGCGGTTTATAATAACGGCCCTAACTAGGTAGGCTCATAATGGGTTCTGTCGACATAATAAATAACCCAAACGACGGGTAGGAGACAAAGCTTGAAACTCATCAGTGACGAAGTCTTGATCGATTCTGGACAACAGCTTCCAAATTACGAGGCAATCTACCCGCAGTTTGAAGGGTTCAAGTTTTGGGATCCTGCCGCATGGACAAAAGGCCACCCCTACGAACTTTACAAAAAAATGCGTGAGGAAGCACCGGTGATGTGGCTACCTTCGGAGAAGAATTTTTCCGGCTTTTGGTCGGTCACCCGGTACGACGACATCAAAAAAATAGAGCTTGCTCCCACTGTTTTTTCCTCTCAACGGGGAAGCATCAATATGGCGGTACCTGATCGCAAAAAGTGGCGTCCGAAAAAGCTGGTGCCCGCGGCCTACAACTCGCTGATTAATATGGACGAACCGATGCATCGGGAAATGCGCATGCAGCAGGCTGAATTTTTCTTCCCCGGCTATGTGGCGACAATTCGAGACAAGGTGGGGCTAAAAATCGATCACCTGCTCGATGAGATGGAAAGAAAGGGCCCCGTTGTCGACTTTGTGAAAATGTTTTCTGAAGAGCTTCCCTTGTTCACGCTGTGTGAAATGCTCGGCATTGATGAAGAAGATCGACCTAAAGTTAAAGTTTGGATGCATCACCTAGAGTTGGCGTCGCAGTTTTTGTCCAATCCCTGGCAAACATTTTTCTCCGAACCGATGTTCCCCTTTCGTTTTAATCCGGTGGTCAACGAGATGTTTGCCTACGGTGAGCGTGTCATGGCGGATCGGCGAGCTAACCCTCGCAAGGATTTACTAACCGCCATAGCACAATCTAAACTGGGGGGTGAGCTACTGCCACAAGACTTTCTTGATGGCTCTTGGTTGCTCATTATCTTTGCGGGTAACGACACCTCGCGTAATTCTCTATCGGGCACCATTC
>Ga0206126_10000959_pt1 | contig 37079 bp, 36 predicted proteins | sample Helgoland_Spring_5_FD_148621 | JGI IMG/M metagenome (GOLD analysis project Ga0206126, IMG submission 148621) | Pelagic subsurface seawater microbial communities from Kabeltonne, Helgoland, North Sea - Helgoland_Spring_Bloom_20160412_1 | ecosystem: Environmental > Aquatic > Marine > Epipelagic ...
CATGCACGTGATATTTCCAGACAAAAAGTAGAGGCTATGATCGGCTCTGGAATTCTTAATAAAATGACTTCGTTAGGCATGCCTCAAAGCTATCGTTGCGCCTAGATTCTAAAAAAAATGGGGGAAGGTGGCGGTTAAGAAACAAAGCCGCGCCGCACCCATATAACGAATGCATAAAATTGCTTATAGATCAAGTGAATAAGGAAAACAGAGAAAGTGATTTCGATAAAATGAAAGCGGTTTGTTTTGTACTTTTTGACAAAGACAAAAACTAATAAATTTGAATTAAGGAAGATAAAAATGGAACAGATCAATAAATTACTAATATTCCTTGTGGCTTTTTCCTTGGTATAGGTGATTTATTATAGTAATGCTCGAATTTACGCCAGTAAAAAGTTATTTTGCGCCATAAACAACTTTTTCTTTAACAAGCACTACTTTATCTCTATCTAACCCAACCAGATCTTTGTTTTTGTTTTTGAAGTTTTTTATCATGTTGAGCGATTCTCTGGACCTTCTTGACTTGGGAAACTTCTTTTCTAATTTTCGATATTGCAGATTGTATCTCAGCTATGGATACATCCTTCAGGGAAGCGACATTTTGTACCTTATGCCTTTCATTGGCTGGAATCAATCGTACATAATGTTTATGGATTCTACTCAAAAGACGCTTTGACTTACGTTGTGATTCATTGCGCTCCATAGTTTCTTTCCTAGAAACATCCGGAGATACACTACTAGACCTTGTTCTATCCAGAGATACATTATTAGATCTTGTTCTATCCGAAGATATACTACTAGATCTTGTCTTATCCAGAGATACACTACTAGGCCTTGTCCTATCCGAAGACACATTACTAGACCCTGCAGTTCTCCCTCTCTCTTTTACTTCATCTTTACCAAAGATTGTTTCTTTTATGCTAGCATCTTTTCTTTCGTCTCCCTTCTTCTTTTTTTTATCATCAGTTTTTAATATACTTATGTCTAGACCATCTTTCCCTACATTTCTTGAAGCTGCAGTAAATGGATCAAAAATAGATTTTGCAACAGATGAACGTATTTTTTGCAAGGTAGAAAGTAATTCCTCAGCTTGTGATAATAAATCAAGCTTTTCATTATGATTTTTATCTAGATTAACTTTATTAGCATTGCTAAGTTTTTTAGTCATATACGAGTCAAAACTTCCTTTAATCAAGTAATTCTAACAATCAAAGGTTAAGCTTTTATTAAAATCGTATGCGAGGTCAATCAAGATTTAACTATTTATAATAAATTGAACAACTAGTCTAAAAATATTTTCTTCTTAGAAGAAGAAACAATAGAGTCACTATCTGTCCCCGAAGAACTAGATGATGTGTGCGAAAATATACTTTTAATATAGCTATCTATTTCTGCATTTAATAAGGCAATTTTATCACGGAAGAAATGATCTGCATCATTAATTACCCTATAATCCACCTCTATGTTTCTCTGTTTTGCAAGTCTTTGCGCAAGATCACTTACAGACTCTTCTGGTACAACGCTGTCTTTGTCTCCTTGTACTATTAACCCAGGAACTGGACAAGGCGATAAAAACGAAAAATCATATTTATTAACAGGGGGTGATATCGCTAAAAAGTCAGTAATTTCTGGTCTGCGCATAATGAGCTGCATTGCTATCCATGCGCCAAACGAAAATCCTGCAATCAAATTTACCTTACTTAGCGGATGATTCTCCTGAAGCCAGTCTAGCGCAGTAGCAGCATCCGTCATTTCACCAAGTCCATTATCAAATTCTCCCATTGATTTTCCAACACCACGAAAATTTATACGCATCACAGAAAAACCATTTTTGAATAAAGTTTTGTATATATTATATACAACTTTATTGTTCATAGTTCCCCCGTGAACTGGATGAGGGTGAAGAACTAAAGCGACTGGAGCATCTGGGTTCTGTGCTGCGATAAAATTACCTTCCAAGCGACCAGCAGGACCATTTAAAAATATTTCAGGCATAAAAGAGTTTATTATTTAAAGTAGTTAGGAATATATCAACTTTTAAAATATAGTCAATTTGGGTAATCGTTTTACCTCTGATATTGCGTAAATTTGAAATATTTATAGTAATTTGCAAAATAGTACTGCATTAGGAACCCCTTTATACACTAGATTCCGTATAGCTCCTTTAAGCAGTCACGTGCGGAAAGACAGAGGGGAGGAAAGTTCTCTGCAACAACACCTTATTTCCACCTATTATGAAACCAGAACCATTGAGCTGGTTTTTCTCTTATCCAGTCTTCAAGTTTACGATTTATAATAAGCATAATGTTGTAGCAATCTTTCTTCTTATCACCCGTTTTCTTATATTGTATAGGAGGATGTACTTTCATTTCAAAATAGCTAGTACTACCCAGCCTAATTAATTGCAACGGCACGATGGGATAATCATATTGCAGGCTAAGCCTAGCGATCGCTGGTGCTGTCATAGCTGATTTCCCAAAGAATGGTACATCTATACCATCATTCATCTTTTGATCAACAAGCATTGCTATTGATGATTTTGACTTAATTGATCTTACCAAATCTTTCACTCCGCTAGGACCCTTAGCAATCATTGTTATGTCAGGATCATTAGCCCTCCTTTCCGAAAGGATTCTTTGATCTACATATGGATTATTCGCTTTTCTATAAACTATTCCAAATTTAGGATAAAGATCATTGATTCTCCTAATCATAAAATCCCAATTAGCTTGATGCCCTAGAAACAGCATGAATGGTTGTTCTCTCTTCTGAAAATTTTGAATATGGTTTAAGCCCGTAATCATGACTCTTTCTTTTAACTCTTCTTTATTCATTGAATTAATAAAAGGAAATTCCCCTATGTAACGACCATAATTATCCCATAATTCATCAATGGTTTTATCTATATCAATTTCTTTTCCATATATTTTCTTGAGATTATTTTTAGCTATATTACTAACCCCTAAGTAAGGACCAATCTTTCTTGATATAAAACTACATATAGATGCTGATCTATCTACAGAAAATAGTCTTAAAAAATTAGTGAGTAATAGAAATATTATATACTCAAATACATGTCTTAATGATTTTTTCTTCATCTTTCTTTTTTAATTTAAGCTCAGTACTTGCGCAAATTATATCGTCAATGTTAATGTTACATTTAGGTCTATTCGCAAGGTCAGATATTTTTACATAATCTTTTTTCGTAGTAATTAAAGTAAGATTTTTCTTTTTTGCATTATCTATAAGGTGCAATATATCATATGAAGTATAGAGATGATGATCTGGGAAAGATTGAGTCTTAGATATTGTAATATTATTGCTTATCAGAAGATCGTAAAATTTCTGAGGGTTACCAATTGCAGCAAAAGCATAATATTCTTTATTTTTATCTAGATCAGCAACTAATGTGGTTTGTGCATGCATAAATTGTTTGCCGCTCTCCTTAAAACTATTAATCAGAGATATATCTGTATAAGTATCATTTCCAGTAGTGATAATGATATCGCAGTGCTCGATCGCAGAATCTATACTCTCTCTCAAAGGACCTGATGGAAATATCATGCCATTTCCTATCCCTCTGTGAGAATCTATCACTAATATGTTTATATCTTTTATAAAATTAGGATTCTGCATCCCATCATCAAAAATTATAATTTCTGGGGTTAAATTTTTGACAATAGGCAAAGCTGAGGCAATATTTTTTGCAGCCACCACGTTTGAGAATTTACTAAGCATTACAGATTCATCCCCTACATCACTTGCTGTATCTGCTTCTGTTACTAGTTTTGCACCTCGTAAGTTTGAGTTATACCCTTTAGTAATTACTAAAAAAGAAATATTCTTTTTCTGTAAGTGTTTTATAAGCCATAATACTATCTGTGTTTTGCCAGTACCCCCTACCGTAGCATTACCGATGCATATGGTTTTTGCAGGAAATCTTATTGGAGTTGCAACAAGGCTTCTAAAAAATCCAGCTAATCTGTAGAGCCATGAAAATGGTAATAATAAGAATGACAAAATGCCCCTTTTTGCCCAAAATGTGGGATATAGTAATCTTATAGTCATCTGAGTTGAATTATCATAGATTTCTAGATCGCCTTTATAAATTTATTTATTTCTGAAATATAATTCTCTAGCACCCTAGCACGATTATCTACAAATTTTCGTGCATTTTTGCTAAACTCCATTCCTTTTGGGGAATCTTTGTCATTAAGAAAAAATCTGATCGTGCTTGCAAGTGAATCAGCATCTCTTATTTGTATTGCTGCGCTGCAAGATATCATATCATCTGCAATATTCTGAAAATTACTCATATCAGGCCCCAAGATAATGATGTTGTCAAAATAAGCTGGTTCAAGTAAATTATGCCCCCCACGCTTAAATGAACCACCTACGAATACCATAAAAGCAAGGCTATAGAACAATCCGAGTTCTCCAAAACTATCCACTATATACAAGTCATCATCCAAAGATGGTTTAGAACTGTTTGACCTTATAGAAAATTTAAAACCTAATTTTCTACATTGATTTTTTATCTCATCACGACGTTCAGGATGACGTAAGATTATAATAGGATAATAATCTATTTTCTCCTGTTTGAATTTGTGAATTATATCCAATGCTACTTCTTCATCTTCTTTATGAGTGCTGCTTATAACGAATATCTTCTTATCCTTAAATAATTTTTCTAAAGCACTTAGCTTTCTTTTATCTACCTCTAGCTCCTTATTGGCAAATTTCAAATTCCCTAAATTTTTAACTTTACTAGATCCTAACGCTTTATATTTATCTAGATCGGAATTACTTTGTACTATTATGTTTTTGAATTTTTTAGCAAGAAGTTGAAAGATCCATTTTTGTTTTAACCATCTGCTATATGACTTGTTTGATAATCTAGCATTTACTAATAATAGATTGAATCTTTTTGCAGATTCAGTAATAAGGCATGGCCAAAATTCAGATTCAATAAATATCCCGAGATCAATTTTCCAATTATTCAAAAATCTTCTTACAGTAATTATATTATCTAAAGGTGTAAATTGATGATTTACACCTTTAGGAAGCCATGTTTTTAAAATCCCTGCAGAAGATAATGTACCAGTTGTAACAAGAAAATTTACTTTCGGATGCGATTTTTTTAAAGCTTTTACAAGAGTAATAGCCACCATAGACTCACCAACACTTGCAGCATTCAGCCATATTAACTTGCCTTGTGGGCGAGAAGGTATCGATAAGCATAATCTTTGGATAACTGACAATGCATTATCTTTTTGTTTAAATATTCTGAATATCAGAATCACAAAATATAGCGGCAATATGAGTAAATTTAAAAGATTATATAGAAATATCATCTTGGTCTTATTCTCTTCAATACTAATTCAGAACCATCAGATAAATTACTCAGCGTTTTTTTAAGCAACTCATCGTCCTTCTCTTTATCGCCAGATAATATAACAGACCTCCCAATAGTCACTACAATTGTTCCAAAGATCTTTGGAATCATCATCTTGTCCCAGCTCTTAAGAGTAAAATATTTGCTGCTAATACAAGAAACTGGGATTACAGATTTTTTATATTTGTAGCATATTTGAGTAATATTACCTCCTACCTTATACATAGGTCCCCTTGGTCCATCTGGAGTAATTACTACCTTACCATTTGAATTGATTGTTCTAATAATTTGCCGGAGTGCAACGGTAGAATTTTTATTGCTTGATCCCACTATCACCTTATACCCCATCTTTTTGATAACATCAGTGATCAATTTCCCATCCGTATGAGAAGAAGCAAGTGCATGAACATTATCATATCTTTTATATAGACCCATACCAAATGCAAGACGGTTATGCCACATTGCAAATAAAACGCCTCTTTTTCTATTGATAATTTCTTCTGTTATTTCATCCTGAAAAACAAAACACCACTTGCTTGTCTTATAAACAATTTTTAGATAAATCGTGATAAGGCACGCAAATATTTCGTGTATCACAATATTATTCTTCAGTAATTTTTTTAGATATCTTTTTAGCATTACCTAACTTAATCTCGATATTGCATTTGATATTCTGCTACACGCATCTTCTAATATTTCTTTACTTGTTGCATAAGAAATCCTGAAATACCCTTCTAGCCCAAAAGCAATGCCAGCTACTATCGCAACATGCGCTTCCTCTAACAAGTACGTAGCTAAAGCATTACTGGAATTTATGGTAGTACCATTTGGAGTTTTTTTGCCAAATAAATTTTTACAATTAGGAAATAAATAAAATGCACCTTCTGACTTATAACAATCAAGACCCTCTATTTTATTTATCATAGATAGTACTAAATCACGTTTTTCCTGAAAAATACTTGCATTTGTTTTTAAATGATCTTGAGAGCCAGTGAGAGCCTCAAGCGCAGCAACCTGACTTACAGATGATGGATTCGAGGTGCTTTGCGACTGAATAACAGTCATAGCCTTAACTATCTCTTTGTTCCCAGCACCATATCCTATTCTCCATCCTGTCATAGCATATGCTTTAGAAACACCGCTAACAATAAATATACGATCCTTTAAATCAGGAGCAGTAGTTGCAAGCGTTTTGAATTTAAAGCCGTCAAATGTAATATGCTCATACATATCGTCACACATCACATTCAGATTTGGATGTTTTCTTATTATATCAGCTAAAGATTTTAACTCATCTTCAGTATATGTAGCACCAGATGGATTACTTGGTGAATTTAAAATAAGCCATTTACTTTTATCCGTGATAGCATTCTCTAAATCACCAAGGTGCATCCTGAATCCGTTTTTCATGTCAGAAGATACCGTGACTGGCTTCCCACCAGCAAGCATAACCATATCTGGATACGACACCCAGTAAGGAGCTGGTATTATAACTTCATCACCTTCATTTATCGTTGCCATGAATAGGTTATAAATTATTTGCTTTCCTCCAGCGCCAACTACAACTTCAGAAATATCATAATCTAGATTATTCTCACGTCTAAATTTATTACATACTGCTTCTCTCAGTTCATTTGTACCAGACACATTAGTATATCTTGTTGCACCATTCCTGATACCTTCTATCGCAGCTTCTTTTATGTTATCTGGAGTATCAAAATCGGGCTCACCAGCAGCAAGTGAAATTATATTAATGCCTTGATCTCTTAGTTCTTTTGCTTTTGCTGTAACTGCAAGAGTTGGCGATGGTTTTACTGTTTGTAATCTTTTTGCTATTAGTGACATAATTTTGTACTTAAATTTACTCTAATTAATTTGAATCTATACGGATTATATGAGAACATCTGCATCAAATCAAACTAAACACACCATATAAACCAAACATAATCATATGATTAGCAAATTCCCCTCTTTTATTTTCAATAGTATAAAATCACTTATTTCTAGCATAATGAAATTTCCAGCATTTATAAAAAAACAGATCTTACAGCTTGTATTAGATTTCAAGAATTTACGTTACAAACTGAAGGATATGACAAGAAGCAATATGGAACTTGGAATTTATCACCTACGAATGAGGAATTTTAAAGATGCAGTTTTTAGATTTAAAATGATCGATAAATTTCTAGATCCAAATAACAAAGAAGCTAATTATTGGCTTGGATGGAGTTATTTTTTTCTACATGACTATAAAAAATCTATCATTGCTTTAACCAAAGCCGAAGAAGAGGACAATGCTAATCTACTGTCATTTATAAAATCTATAGATTCAATAAATGAAATACCTATGCAGATATATGAATTTCATAGAGATATATCATCTCCTTTATTTGAAGAAAAATTTTTAAGTGAAGATAAAAATATTCCTAAAAAACTAATCTTTGAATTAAAGCAAGCTATAGATACCATGCCAGAAGAATATGATGTTTTAGAGCTTGGAAGTAATGTAGGGCTACTAGGGTACGAAATCAAAAAAAGAATGCCTGTAAAATCTCATGTAACATCTGTAGAGATCTCTCAAATTATGCTAGAGTTACAAAAAACTTATTTTCCAAAAAAGAAATTTTACGATAACAATATCTGCGAGTCCATAGATGACTTCTTAACGAAAGATAAGAAAAAATATAATATTATCCTTAGCTTAGAAGGCCTATCTTTTGTAGTAGATTTAAAAAATATTTTTAGTAAAGTTTCTTCAAAGTTAGAAACAGATGGGTATTTCGCATTCTTAATCGCTTCGTCAGATAATTCTATATTTTCAGAGGAAAAATTAATATTTATCTATGATGCCAAAGAAATCGAGGGTCAACTAATCGAAGCTGGGTTTGATGTTTTGTCATCAAGTAATATTTCGCTAGAAATAAAAAATAATTACACTATATTCGTCTGCAGAAAAACTCAGAATTAGCAGAGGTGATACAATGAATAATAGAGTAATCTGTATTATAGCAATATGTGTTTGTGCTATTGTCAACGTTGTAATAACAAGTAGCGTCCTGGCAGAAGAAGAGAATTACAATTATAACTATGCTGCATTGAAAAAGAAATGCAGAGTATATGATCCTTATCAAGCTATAAATCGCCCTATATTCATCTTTAATGGCGTATTAGACACTTTTATTCTAAGGCCAATTACCAAAGGATATGCAAAAGTTACAAATGATTATACAAAAACACGTATAGGAAGCTTTGTATATAACATAGGCGAACCACTATCTGCTGTTAATTGCGGCATACAGGGTGATACTAATGGGGTCTTCAAAAGTTTCTGGCGATTTATGATAAACTCTACTATTGGTGTTGGAGGGCTATTTGATATTGCTGCTAAATTCGGTCTAAAGAGTGAATCACAAACTTTTGGTAATACACTAGCACATTATGGCGTAGGACCTGGACCATACATAGTCCTCCCTATATATGGCGGAATGGGCATGAGGGATGTGATGGATGCAATCACTCTTAATAGCAGTATGAATCCTGTAAAATACGCGATGCACCGTGATTTTAAATATGCATCTGCAGCAACAAAGATGGTGTATCATCGTGACGAAATAATGCCATTTACCGACCATGTAAGTAAAACATCTACAGACTCTTATATTGCTATAAGAAATGCTTTGATGAATAAAAGAGAAGCTAAGATGATATATCCAGAGAATTTTAAATGTCCTGTGATTAATCGCAATGGTTAACTTTTCAATCTTATTAGTTTATAATAAAATCTATATACCAAATGGTATTTATTATTTTAACATAGCAAATATGAAATCATCCTTACTTGTTAAAATTGTATTAGGCTTTGTAGTTTTTCTTTTACCTTATACTGTATCTGTTGCAAGAACTAACAATATTACAGAGCTAGAAAGCTATATTGATAATGTGTTGAGCGAAGGATATAAAATCTTTAATGATAATACTTTATCTGAATATCAAAAAATTGATAAAACAAAATCTTTTATAAAAAAATATTTTTACCTTGATTGGATGGCTAAATCTAGCCTTGGTCGTAATAGAAGAATTTTATCCAAACAAAAAATAGAAGAATTTTCACACGTTTATTCTAATTTCATAATTGAAACTTATTCTGAATTATCTAGCAGTTATGATGGTGAAAAAGCAATAATAAAACAAGTCATTGAAATTGATGATAGTCTATTTATAGTGAGCACAGAAATAGTTAGGCCAGGTAGACCGAGAGCATATAAAGTTGAATATCTTGTACATAGAATTAATTCGGACAATGATAAATCTTCATACTTACTTGGCGATGTAATAACCGAAGGGGTTAGCATGTTGAATTCTCAACAAGCAGAATTTGGTAATGTTATTGCTGAAGAGGGAATTGATGCTTTAATTTCTGACCTACGCAAATCGTAGCCTATCAAATGAAGAATCGTAAGGGTGCTGCCGCCCCCCGCACGCCGGGGGCGGCAGAGCCTCCCAGTTGCCTGTATGGTTTACCAATATGAAATCTCATTCTCTTCATTCCTTATAGCTGAACACATTACCATGCACTAACGCTTATGAAATCTCATGTCGATAGAATCAATCTCTATACTTTAGAAGAGATCCCGTATAATTTTAGCGTAGTAATGCTCCAATTTACGGGATGACAAGGAAGTTTGTCGTTTCGTAAACGACTACTAAGGGAGTTATGCGAAACCTCTTGCACTTACACAAGAGGCGTAGTTATTTAAATAACATTATTAAGCAAGATGAATTTCTTGCATCTCATCAAGGAAGTTCCAGAGTAATTTTGACCCTTGCATAGCACCTATTCGAGCCCTCTCTTTTCCCTCATCATCGAGCTTGTTGAGCAGCCCTGCGCATTCTTCTGTATGCCACTCATCAGCTTCCATATGTACTTCAAAAAACTTCAGAGTATTCTCATCATTAATACCATAAAACTTTTCCAAACCTTCGATCTTTGTTTTTGCAACGCTAGGGGTTTGCCTTTCATACGCATATAAAGCACCAAGACCGCTTGCATAACTGCTTCTAGCAATATCAAAATATTCATCAACTAATTTTTTTGTAGATTCTAGTGATTGTGTTTTGCATTCTTCTCTTGAGCAACCTAACCCTTCTGCAAATTTCATCCATAATTCTGGGTGATTCTCTTCTCCTTGCTCTTCGTCTCTAAGGTTTTCTAGCAATATCTGTCTATCTTCAATTTTGTCGCACAGTGAGTGTATGGTGCTGATATATCTAGGGAAAGCAGCAACATGCCCATAATATTCTTTAGCATAAATTTTTAGCGTATCCATAGAAAGCTCACCTCTATTCCAAGCTTGGTAGAATGGATGTTGTAGCAAATGGTATTGGTCTAATTCTTGATGTAACTTCTCTAAATAACTCATAAATACTCCTCGCATTTTTTGTGTTTTAGTTTTTTAAATTTTTATACTCGTAGATAGTATAATCCTCATGCGAAACTACTACCCTCGAACTCCACCCTTTGATCAAAGATAATGGAAAATACACAGTGCCATCATATTCCTTATTTATCTTCGTTAAAAGAAATTTTTTTATCATATTCTTTTTTAAAAATAATTCCGCAATTTGGGCACCGCCAATCATGTATATTTTTTTTTCCCGTGGTAGGCTTATCCTTTTAAATTCATCGATAGATTTTACGAACAGAATATTCTCAATATCACTTTCTTTTTCTTTATTAGAAAAAACTATATTGTAATGCTCATTTAGTAAGCTCAGATCAGACATCTCGTCAAAAGTTTTTCTGCCCATTATGACTATATGTCCTCTTGTAGTATCCTGAAAGTGTTTAAATTCGCTTGGATAATTCCATGGGACACTACCGTCTTTCCCGATAACTCCTAAACGGGTACATGCCATTATACCTATAATCTCTCTCATGATGAGCATACCTTATCTGCAACTAAGAACCTATAATGATCTTGTAGATTATGCACCCTAATGAAGTCAACATTCTGCTTTGAAAGGTTGCATGAAATAGCAATAGTCTCTACGTCTCTTCCTGTTGTTTCTATGCTTGAAAAACCCTTCATAAATGATTTTCTAGAATGACCAACTAAAATTTTGCAACCGAGTTTTCGAAATTTTTTTATCTCTCTAATTAAAGACAGATTTTGATATATTGACTTTCCAAAACCAATTCCTAAATCAATCACTACATCTTCGGAGTTAAATCCACATCGTAGCATCTTCTCCATCATATTTTTTACCCATGATGCTAAGGAGGAAATCATAGCTAAATCATGAGGAAGTATATTATCCTTACTTGGCGGAACTGATAATGAATGCATAGTCAATATTTTAGCTCCACTTGAAGCAATGTCCTTTAGCGTTTCATCATCAAGATTTCCTGTAACATCATTGATCCAATCAATTTGATGTTCATTTAAAAGGCGCAGTATTAAATCTTTGTGATAACTATCTATGCTCACCTCTGCATCTATTTGTTTTATTCCATCAAGGACTGGAGATAATCTCTTATATTCTCCTTCTGCCCCTATGATCTCCAGCGCATCAGGTCTTGTTGATTGTGCACCGATATCTATAATCTCTGCACCATCACGTACCATCTGGTATGCATTTTTGATAGCATCCTCAGGCAAGAAATTTTTTCCACCATCAGAAAAAGAATCTTGAGTAATGTTTAAAATACCCATAACGCAGCTGCCTAAAGTGAAGCTTTTTGAGAATAAATCATCGCAATTAACATTCTTATATGCATATTCATCCGCCCTAACAAATTTGCCTCCTACTTGCAAATTTGGAAGATATTTTTCTGGCATCATGGCAAGCAAGTGTAGTAGAAAATCCCTGTTTAGTAATTCCGTATGTGGAATCTTTAAATTACCTAAGTTAATTGTTTGATCATTATAAATTAGAATATCTAAGTCTATAATTCTTGGTGACCAACGTGGAGCATCAAGATCTCTTCCCATTTGATGCTCTATTGATTTTAGACGTTGAAGCAATGATTCTGGTGATAATGATGTTTCACCTGCAATTAACATATTTAAATGAGGTTTGTCCCACCTTGAGGGAGCATCAGTAGGAAGTAGAGCCTTCGTTTCAATCACTATGGATTCAAAACTATTACTCAGAATATCACTTTTTAGAAATTTAACTGCCTTTCGTAAATTAGCAAGCCTATTCCCTATATTTGAACCAAGAGCGATGTAAATCATTTGCTAATACTATTCTGTTTGACCACAATATGTAAATGAAACACCTCCATGAAGATCAGCTACAGGAGGAGATAATTTTGTAACTTTAACTGAGAGCGTGTTATCACCAAGATTCTTTTCTTTCATTGAGGCGCTAATAGCTCTATGAACACTTGATGCAAGATGTTCTATAAGATTATATTTTTTACTATCTACGGTATTTTTTGCAACATCTATAATTTTAGCATAACACAAACTATCTTCTAGGTGATCACTATATGTCCCCTTGGGAGGATCTATAAAGGTTACACCTATATCAAAAGATACGCACTGTGTATGGTATTTTTCTTGCTCTAGACATCCTAAAGACACCCAAAGCCTTAAATCAGATATCAGTAATTTACTCAAATCATTAAACTCATGAATATGATTAACAAATATAAGATAGAATACAAAAACAAATTCTTAGCATGTATCTTATCTTCAGATTTCAGTAATATAACAGCGTAATAGAGAAAAATACACCCTAGTAATAAAGAAATTACCAGATAAGCAGTACCAGCCATATTCAGGGAATATGGCATCAATGTAGTAGCAATCATCAGTATGCTATAAAAGATAATCTGACGCTTAGTGTAAGCATCACCCTTTACAACAGGCATCATTGGAATATTGCAATTTTTATAATCATCTGAGCGAAATAATGCAAGAGCCCAAGAATGTGGTGGAGTCCATGCAAAAATAATAGCAAAAAGCGAGAGAGATTCTAGAGAAATATCACTAGTTGCACAAGACCAACCAATCATCGGTGGAAGAGCGCCGGATGCCCCTCCAATTACTACATTTTGTATTGATCTTCTTTTTAGCCAAATTGTATAGATAAAAACATAATATAATATTGATAAGCCAAGAAGTATTGACGAGACAATATTGACGCATAATGCCATTAATAATACAGATGCAACTCCTGTCACAACCCCAAAAGACAAAGCCTCATCTGGGTCAATTTTTCCTGTCACTATTGGGCGCTTCTTGGTGCGCTCCATGATCTTGTCAATATCACGATCATACCACATATTTATGCTAGCAGCGGAGCCAGCACCAAGTGTAATAAATAAAATTGCAGATAAGGCAATTACCGGATGAATTGTACCAGGTGCAATCCACATTCCACAAAAAGCAGTAAACACAACAAGAGACATTACTCTTGGTTTCATAAGTAGGAAATAATCCCATGCTGATGAAGTATCATTACCAGGCTCAGTATCAACAATGGAGTGGGGTATGCTCTTAGCGTAGGAAATATTTGCCATAATACGCACTCGTTCCTATTATTTATAGTAGATCAAATTATATACAACATGACCTTTATGGAGGAATAGCTGCGCTATTTCAAGAAAAAAGTACTAATGCTATTTATGAATCTATATCTGAATAGTCTTTTTATATTCAAAAGTAAGCGTGACTTGCGTTCCTTTACCTTGTTTGCTTTGTAAGTCAAACTTCCCATTCATAAGCTCTACTAGCTTTTTTGTAAGCGGTAGACCTAGACCAGTTCCTTCATATTTTCTACTTAAAGCATTATCGACTTGGCCAAATGATGATAATGCTTTTGGAATATCTTTATCACTCATGCCAATTCCTGTATCTGTCACAGTGACATATACTAAGTTCTTTATATCATTCTTATGAACCGAAAGAGTTATAGAGCCATCAGCCGGAGTGAATTTTACAGCATTTGACAAAAGGTTGAGCAGCGCTTGCTTGAGTCTTTTGGGATCTGCGCATATGACTACATGTTCTTTTGGTAATTTTTGTATCAATTCTACTGAAACTTCTTCTGCTCTTGGTTGTACAAATCTCATACTAGATGAGGCTAATTTGTTAAGATCAAGCTCTACACTTTCTACTTGTAATTTATCTGCCGATGCCTTAGAAAAATCTAATATATCGTTAATTACACTAAGTAGATGTTTTCCAGAGCCGTTGATATCTGATACGTAATCTTTATATTGAAAATTATCTATCTTTCCATATGTTTCAGCTATCATTATTTCAGAAAATCCTATGATAGCATTAAGTGGTGTACGTAATTCGTGGCTGATATTAGCAAGAAAGTCCGTTTTAGCTAGGCTTTCCATTTCTGCTTTGATTTTAGCTTCTTCGAGCGCTCTATTTGTTTCCAGCTGTTTATTAATAATACGCTGAGCATAATTGGTATTATACATCACTATAATAAAGAATATTAGAAATATTATAATGAAAATGATGAAAATCCGTTTTTCAAGATAGGTTATACTATCCCATTGTTTTGTAATGTTATTAGTAATGCGTATTACACCCTCCACCCTAAATTTACCAGAGCTGGAGTTAATAATAGGAATATGACTATTAACCCATGATTCTTCGGTGATGTTTTCTTGTACATCCGTGATAATGGATCGTGAAATTAAAGAATGTATAGTCTTGCCTCTAAATGAGTCGGAGATGTTATTGTTGGAAACATAATTACGTAAAAAGTACCTGTCTAAATGTACAAACAACTTATCGTAAAGGGAGTTGCTGTTATACTTATCAATTTGCATCACTTTTTTTTCTGTGTTTGTAAAAATTTTATTGCCTAATTTATCATAAACAGAAACGGTGACGTCGGAATTTTGTACAAAAGATAATGATGCACGCAAAAAATTAATAAAATCCTGATCTTGTAAAAAGTCTGTATATCTTCCGCTTAAGGTTTTAGATATAGCTGTTGGATGCATGTCCCATACACGTGTTTTATAAGTTTCAGCTATGTAGCTATTTTGATCAAATACCTGCTTTAGCACTACCTCTTCTATCATGAAATAGCGATACAAAATAATATTGGCTGCGATATTAAGAAATAGACCTATGAAAGATAGTCTGATTATATGTTTATTTTGTATCATTATTTTAGATTATAGCCCATTTATTTTGGATTGGGATGTCGTTACTCTTCGCTTGCCTATTATTCATAGGCTTCGCTCCTTGTGTTCAAGTCCCGTCTTCATCTAAATTGACTATAGTACAAGTAGCTATCATTTTATTTGAAGATATCAAACTATCACAAGCTGCACTAGTTTTTAGAAATTATATTCACATATCGTAGTTAAAAACGTTAATACGAGTGGTAATATAGTGCATAGTCATACTGAGCAGTATTTATAACAAAGATGCTTCAGATATCCCAACGTCACCTAGAAGTTGCTTTATCTGGCCATTTTTTAGATTGTTATCTTGTTCAATTACATATCTAGTTGGATAATAGTTACTACTATTGCTAATAAGTATATTACTGTAATACAATCCGATGCTAACAGTTACTTTCTTAAAGCGAGTATATTTTACATAATCATTCATAATGATGTACCGTTTTTAAATTGTTTTATAACCATCAATATCTATGTCTGTACCTAAAAGCATGCAGTCAGAATTTGTAGAATGTTGATCATATAAATAATTACTAGCACTAATTGTGCCATGAGTATAAGCGGTATCTTGCTCTAATATAGTAAAATTTGAGAGAGCTGATTCTTCAGATTCCTCACCTTGTGATGCGTTATCATTTGTGCTTGGTGCTTGTTGAAGCGTTATCAAAGCATCATCACTGCCATAATATTCATTCTCAAATGCGAGTCCGCCATTGACTAAATGCGGTATTGCGCTTTCAAAAGAAATCTCATCAGAGCTAACGGAGTATGAGAAATCTTTCTCAAAATGGTGTGTATTAAATACTCTATCTGTTAGTATGTCGTCTATTGTTTCTTGTAGAAATGTTCTGGCCATAGGCGTGATTTTATTTAATCAATCACCCTCATTTTATTATAGCTCCGAATAGCTTCTCGGTCAATCTAGGTATGAACTAAAAGACAGTAGCGCTACCTACAGTTGCTACCTTCTTTTGCACAACAACATGGAGTAAGTTAAGACACTTCAAGAGGTATTTTGGATTTTCTGATACTTGTGAACTTAAATGCTATTTGATCACTGTCCTTTGATATATCGACATTCACTGTGCCACCATTTTTCAATTTTCCAAACAGAATTTCATCAGCTATTGATTGTTTAATTCTATCATCTATTACCCTATCTAATTTTCTTGCTCCATCTTCTGAATTGAAGCAGTGTGTGTTCAGATACTCTTTTACTTGATTGCTTACGTTAAGTCTTACCTTCTTATCAGCAAGTTGTGCTTCAAGTTCTTTTAGGTTTTTAGAAATAATTTGGGGAACTATTTTGTCAATTGGATTGAATGTTATTACTTGATCTAATCTAGCAAGTAATTCTGGGCTAAAATAACGATTAAGCTCAGGCATATTTGCATTTTTAGCGATATTATTCTCTTCCTTATTCACATTAAAGCCAATAGTCTCTCGTGTTTGAGTTGGAGTAATATTAGTAGTGAGAATAACAATAGTATGAGTGAAATCGATATGTTTTCCTGTATTATCTGTTAGAGTGCCCTCATCCATTATTTGAAGCAATATGTTGAAAATATCGGGGTGAGCTTTTTCCATTTCATCAAGCAGTACGACTGAGTATGGATATTTATCTACCTCTGAAGAAAGAAGACCTTCCTGATCAAAGCCTACATATCCTGGGGCTGTACCTAGTAATTTAGATATAGAGTGAGATTCTAGGAATTCTGTCATATCAAATTTGAGCAATTTCATATGGCAAAAATTAGCAAGCTGTTTTGCAAGCTCCGTTTTTCCAACTCCAGTAGAGCCGGTAAAAAGGTAGCATCCAGTTGGTCTGTTAGTCTTACGAAGACCTGCTTTAGAAAGTTTGATACTTGAGCAGAGAGCATCTATTGCCTCATCTTGACCAAATATATAGTTTTTTAAGTTAATGCTAAGCTGCTTTAGTTGCTTGATTTCATCAGAGTTTGCTGTGATTTGTGGTATATTCAATATTTGAGATAATAACTCTCCTATCTCTTTATTAGTGATAACAGCTTTTTTCTTTGATTTGCTATTCATTCTGCATTTAGCTCCTGCCTCGTCTATTAGGTCAATTGCTTTGTCTGGAAGGTGTTTATCGTGAATATAACGCTCAGAGAGTGTAATAGCCGCTTTTAACGCAGAGTCACTATACATCACATTATGGTATTTCTCGTAATAACCTTTTAGACCTTTTAAAATTTCAAGGGAGGCTGCTTCGTCTGGTTCGCTTACTATAATTTTTTGAAAGCGTCGTACTAATGCCATGTCTTTCTCGAAATTATTATGGTATTCTTTGAATGTGGTAGATCCGATGCAGCGAATTTCTCCTCTTGCGAGAGCTGGCTTTAGCAGATTACTTGCATCTAATGCACCTGTGGTGGTTGAGCCTGCTCCTATGATATTGTGAATTTCATCAATAAATAAGATTGCACCTTTATTTTCTTTCAGTGATTTGAGTAAATTTTTAACTCTCTCTTCAAAATCGCCTCTGAATTTTGTATTTGCGAGTAACGCCGCTATATCCAGTGAGTATATGGTAGCGTTTTTTAATAATTCTGGTACGTCATTTTTAATTATTCTGATTGCAAGACCTTCTGCTATAGCAGTTTTTCCTACTCCAGCCTCGCCTATGAATATAGCATTATTTTTTTTTCTCTTGCATAAAATCTCAATGGTACGCTGAATTTCATCTTGCCTTCCAATTAAGCAATCTATTGAATTAGCATTGGCTTTTTTGTTGAGATTTGTGCAATATTTTTCCAGTTCATCTTCTTTTTCTTTTTGGGGATCAGTGTTATCTGTGCGTTTGTCAGGTAGTAGTTCTTTTTCTTGACTTACTTGTGTGCTGAGTGCGCTTATTGATTTTCTACCCTTATTGCTGCTCAAGGCATTGCTCTTTGGCGAAGCATCTATTTTTTTAATATGATTTAAGACATCAATTCTAGTTAATTTTGCTTCCTTTAGACATATTAAAGCATGCGAATCTTGTTCAAAAAAGAATTCAGCCAAGACATGCATTGCTGTAATGACTCTTTGTCCTTTTGTTTGTGAGTGTAATGCTGCACGTTGTATGATTCTTTGGAATCCCGCAGTTGGTTTTGCTTCAGTTATTTTATCAGATATTAAATCTCTCAAATTATGTTTTACGTAATATTCTAATCTTGTTTTTAGAAATTCTATTGCTACTTCACTTTCGATAAGTAACTGCTGCACATTATCATTTTCTATTAGAGCAAGTAAGAGATGTTCGTATGTTGCGTATTCGTGCTTATGTTTCGTGGCAATGGATAGAGCCTGCTTTAGAGTATATTCTAGGTCGTTTGAAAGCATAATGATGTCTCCCATTTTTTACCATTATATCAAAAAATCAATAGTACTTGATATAATAAACGTAAAGACGCAGTTAATTTTTCTAGATTTGTGATATGAATTTGTGATAGTGTCTGGTAGTAAAAATTTTGGTTTAGTAGGGCGGTATATGAATCAGTTTTGTAGGAGCAAGTGTTTTGTGATTTTTGCACTTCTATTGTTTATATGCTGCGTAGGTGTATATGTGTATTCTGTACATGAGTCTAATTCTGTAGAGAAGGATGCACAAAAAATTGATGCAAAGATTATTATTTATTCAAAGGCTGCTTGTGGATATTGTGTTCTTGCCAAAGAGTTTTTAGATAAGAAGGGTATTTTGTACGAAGTTGTAGAATTGACAAATAACAAGGATTTATTTATAAAATTATCCAATCAAACTGGTCAAAATACTGTTCCTTATGTTTTTATTAGTGGTAAGTTTATTGGTGGATACCAAGATCTTATAAAATATGATTTTAGATAGCATTTTATAGAACTAGGTAGTAAGAATTAATTAAAAAAATAGGAAAATTAGATGGGATATGTACCAATTGTTATAGAGCAAACTGCAAAAGGTGAAAGGTCTTATGATATTTACTCTCGTCTTTTAAAAGAGAGAATAGTATTTGTTTGTGGCGAGTTTGAAGATAACATGGCAAATCTGATTGTTGCGCAGTTATTATTTCTCGAAGCGGATAATCCAGAAAAGGAAATATATATGTATATTAATTCTCCGGGTGGAGTTGTTACTGCCGGGCTTGCAATTTATGATACTATGCAATACATAAAACCTAAAATTGCAACCCTGTGTATTGGTCAAGCTTGTTCTATGGGAGCTACTATATTGCTTGCTGGTGAGAAGGGTATGCGCTATGCCTTACCAAATAGCAGAGTTATGATACATCAGCCTCTTGGTGGGTATCGTGGTCAGGCCACGGATATAGAAATACACGCAAGGGAAACAATGAAGGTTAAGCGTGTGCTGCAAGAGATATACGCAAAGCATACTGGAAAAGATATTTCTCATATTGAAAAAAGCATGGAGCGTGATAATTTTATGTCATCTTCGGAAGCAAAAGACTTTGGGTTGGTTGATAAAATTATTCAGCACAGAGATTTAATGTTAGTTAAAAAATAGAGATTATTTCTAATTTTCATATTAGGGTAAGAATTAAAGGATCAATAATATTTAGGTAAAAAATGATTGAAAAATCCGATAAAGTATCATCATGTTGTTCGTTTTGTAGCAAGACTCAGCTTGAAGTGAAAAAATTAATAGCCGGGTCGTCAGCATTTATTTGCGACGAGTGTGTAGAAATATGTCTGGATATTATTAAAGAGGAAGCCAATGAAAAGATAGAAGAGATCATCACTTCTATTCCAACTCCAAGGGCAATTTGTGATATTCTTAATGGTCATGTGATAGGACAAGATCGTGCAAAGAAAGTATTATCAGTTGCTGTATATAATCATTATAAAAGACTTGAGAGTCTTTCGAAATCTAAGGATAAAAAAGAAGATGATGTAGAGCTGAATAAATCCAATATTATGCTTGTTGGTTCCACTGGCTCTGGTAAGACGTTACTTGCCCAGACATTAGCACGTATTCTGGATGTGCCATTTACTATGGCCGATGCTACTACTCTTACAGAAGCAGGTTATGTCGGTGAAGATGTTGAAAATATCTTGCTAAGACTACTACAGGCTGCTGATTTTGACGTAGAGAAAGCTCAAAAAGGTATAATATATATTGATGAGATAGATAAAATTGCTAAGAAGGCTGAAAATGTTTCAATCACTCGTGATGTATCTGGTGAGGGGGTGCAACAGGCTCTTTTAAAGATCATGGAAGGTACGACTGCTTATGTCCCTCCTCAAGGTGGTAGAAAGCATCCGCAGCAAGATTTTGTACAAATTGATACCTCTAATATATTATTCATATGTGGTGGTGCATTTATGGGTATTGAGAGTATCATTACTGCAAGAAACGATAAAAGTTCAATAGGTTTTGCTGCAAATGTTAAGTCAAAAGAAGAGATGCGTCATAGCAATTTATTGAAGGACTTACAAGTTGATGATGTAATTAAATTTGGCATGATTCCTGAGTTTATCGGTCGTATCCCTGTAATTGCAACATTGAAGGAGCTTAATAAGGCTACACTGGTGAGGATTCTTACAGAGCCTAAAAATGCAATAATCAAACAATATAAGAAACTTTTCCAGCTTAATGACGCAGAGCTTGAATTTGCGGAGGATGGTATAGAGGCTATAGCTGAAAAAGCTTTAAAGAGGAATACTGGTGCTAGGGGTCTTAGGTCAATTCTGGAAGAGATGTTACTAGAGGATATGTATAATTTTTCCGAGTTAAAGGGTAAGAAAATAAAATTTGATAGGCTAGCTGTAGAAAATAGTAAAGCCCTCGCTTCTAAAGAAAAAGGAAAATCATCTGTTAAGAGTTCGAAAAATTCTAAAGTTGCAGGAAAATCAAATGCTGCTTCTAAGAAGCGTATAGCTGTTTAGCGTAATCCCAATTATGGCGTTATCAAATTTAGAAAATACTGCATTACAGGATTTTGTAAGTAGCTACTTTCAGCAAGATGTGAAATTTACAGAATCCATCCAGGGTGATGCTGGCATGCGCTGCTACTACAGGGTAGGGCATTCTGATAAAACATATGTAGTGATGGACTGCCCGGTTAATTATTGCAGCGTTTCGCCATTTATAAAAATTGCGGATTATTTGCAGAATAACGGATTTTCAGCCCCTAAGGTTATTGCGCAAGATATAAGTCAAGGATTCTTGATATTAGAGGATTTTGGAACTACAAGTGTAAAAGATTGTTTGCTTGGTGATTCTAGCAATAGCTACTCAAAAAGAAATGAGATATATAAATTAATAATTGATTTATTATTATCTTTGCAAAAACAGAATATTCCACCTCGTTTAGATCTAAAGCAGTTTGGTAATGAACTGCTCTGCTCTGAACTTTCAGTATTTATTGATTATTACATACCACATACATATCAAAGAAAATTGAGTGATGATGAGTATAAGGAGTTTGCAGATATTTGGCGCTCAGTTCTGTCTATGCAAATTCCGATGAATGATACTATGGTACTTAGGGATTATCATGTAGAAAATATGATGTATCTACAAAGTAGGGGATCGATCAATAAAATAGGATTGTTAGATTTTCAAGATGCTCTTTTAGGATCTCCAATATATGATTTAGTATCTGTTTTAGAGGATGCTCGTATATCCGTTCCAAGGGAAGAAGCGATGCATTATGTGAAATATTTTGCAAATTCTAAAGGATTGGATGTTGAATCTGTATTATTGAATTACCACATATTGGGAGCGCAAAGAAATGCTAGAATTTTGGGCATTTTTTCTAGGAAAGTAGTAAGAGATGATGATACAACATATTTGAAATATATGGATCGTGTAAAAAAATATCTTGATTATGATCTCTCTCACCCTAAACTAACCCAGTTAAAAGAATGGTTTATGAAGCTGGGTAACCTCAATTTATTAAAATAGGTAGTTATGATTATTGATACTATAATGTTATTTGCAGCAGGTCTCGGGAATCGTATGCGGCACTTGACTGAAAACAGCCCTAAAACTTTGATTCCAATTTTGGATAAGCCAATATTGCACTATGCGCTTGAATTATGTGCGTCTTATCCCTTTAAGAAAATAGTAATTAATACGCATTATATGCACGAGAAGATTAATGAGTCTATAGAAGAGTTTAAGCTTACTCGTCCTAATTTTCCTGAGATAGTAATAATTTATGAAGAAGAGTTGCTCGAGACTGGCGGTGGTGTAAAAAATGCTATTAATGAGCTTGGAGATAAGCCTATTTTCACCTTAAATACTGATATTGTTCTAAAATCAAAGGAAAATATTTTTGAATATATGCTAAGCAAGTGGAGTCCGGAGCGGATGGATTTTTTGCTTCTTATGCAGCAATATGAAAAATCTGTTGGTTATTCTGGTCGTGGTGACTTTGATTTAGATAGCAATGGTGGATTGATTAGACCAGACAAAGAAGAGAATTATCAATATGTATACACAGGTTTGCAGATATTGAAGCCTGAAAGAATAGCTCGCCATCCACTTAAAATATTCTCGCTTAGGGAGTATTATTTAAATAGTGAAAGAGTCATAGGAATAGAGTCTAAGGGTATAAAGTGGTATCATGTGACCAATCCGGAAGACATAGTGAATGTAGAAATGGCAATGCTGTCTGATAAGAGTGTATAACTAAAACAGAGTTAATTTATATTTGTTCATCTTTTAAATTCATCTTGCGATATGAATCAACCTCCATACTCTAGAGATCTCGTGTAACTCGCTAGAGAGCTCGTTTACGAGATGACGGTAAGTCATTTGTCATTCCGTAAGCGAACATTTTTGCGAGCTATACGGAATCTCATGTCGGTGGAGTCAGACTCTATGCTTTAGAGATCTCGTATAATTCGTAAAGAACTCGCATGCGAGATGACAGGCTAGGGAAATACTTCATATTTTTAAATTCTTCCAGTTGTTCGGATTTTATAAATGCGTTATAATAACCCATTGGTGTTGGATAAAACTTCAGTGACTTAGTTTTTTAGGCAATTATGACGCATTCTAGGGCTATATTATTAACAATACTTGTTGTGTCTGCAGGTCTGGCACAATTTGCTGCAGATATTTATGCTCCTAGCATACCCGCTATTTCTAATAATCTACATACTCGTATAGACGATGTACAATGGAGTATGTCGATTTACATGTTCGGCATTACATTTTCGCAGTTAATTTACGGACCTTTATCTGAAGGTATAGGGCGTAAACCACCAATGATTTTTGGTTTATTTGTGATGCTAATAGGTAGCATCATGTGTTTTGTAGCGCCCAATGCGGATGCGTTGATAGAAGGTAGATTAGTACAAGGCATTGGTGCTGGAGCTGGTGCATGTTTGTGGAGGTCATCGTTTCGTGATATTTTTTCTGGGAAGGAGCTTGCGATATATACATCTTACCTCGTGATAATAGTAATGTTTGTTATTCCTACAGCTCCTCTAGTTGGAGGGTATTTGCAGCAATATTTTGGTTGGAGAGCAAGCTTTCTTTTTATGACAATATACTCAGTAATTGCATTGCTATTTACAATTTTTGGTCTTAGTGAGACTAGTGCTAGCTACCATAAATCAAAATTAAAATTAGGATTTGCGCTTGGGGAGTATATGACATTATTGAGAAGTCCTGTTTTTGTAGGGATGACATGTGGAACTTTTTTAAATTATGGAGCATTTTTTTCTTGGTTTGTTATAGGGCCAGTATTGCTGATCAAGGAGTTAGGATTTTCTCCAATCCAATTTGGTTGGATTACATTTATTGCTGGAATAATTTCATATGGTCTTGCTGGAATTCTTAACGATATTTTTGTTAAGAAATACGGCATGCCTGCGATGCTTCGTTTTGGATGGAGCGTGATGATTCTTTCTGGTGCATTAATGCTTTTAGGGTGCTATATCACAGGAATAAACATATGGTCCGTAATGATCCCTATATTGCTTTTATTCTTCGGGTCTAGCTTTATTTGGCCCAATGCATTTGCTATAGCATTTACTCCTTTCGGTAATATTGCGGGCCATGCTGGTGCATTATACGGCTCTATGCAAATATGTGGTGCTGCGGTTTTTGCAGCCGCTGCATCTTATCCACAAAAGGATAATCAAATTCTTCTTGCGCTAATTATTTTTATATCTTCAATCCTATCTTGGATAATCTATGAAGCTTTTGTTCATGATAAAATAAAGGATTAAGAATCTACGTAGGAGTTATATAGCTCGAGACGTGCAACAAAAACTATGTTAGTGGTTTTAAGATTTTATTATGTCTGCTCTGATTCTTAATGGATTGACTTTATCATTGTTATGTTTTATACCATCACATATTCAATTTATTGTGAAGCGGGTCGTTGTTACTTCTTGCTTACCTATTATTCATAGGCTGCGCTTGTTGTGTCTTGCATCTATCTTTGTCTAAATTGAATATAGTCAATTTAAGGCTTTATCGTTGCCTTAAAGTGCAATTCGAATACTAAATATGGTGCGCTTATATGTCTGTTATGTCTGATAAATGGATAAAAGATCAATCTATTCATAACAACATGATTTCTCCTTTCGTAGGTGATCAGGTTAGGCAAACAGATGCAGGAAAAATTATCTCTTATGGTGTTTCGTCTTACGGTTATGATGCTCGTGTATCTAGCGAGTTTAAAATTTTTACAAATATAAATACTGCATTAGTTGATCCCAAAGATTTTGACAATGAGAGTTTTGTTCATCGTGATACAGATGTTTGTATTATTCCTCCTAATAGCTTCGCTCTTGCGAGAACTGTAGAGTATTTCAAGATACCACAAGATGTGCTTGTGATATGTGTTGGAAAATCTACTTATGCAAGATGTGGGATCATAGTTAATGTCACTCCACTTGAGCCTGGTTGGGAAGGGCATGTAACTCTAGAATTTTCTAACACGACCCCACTTCCTGCAAAAATTTATGCAGGTGAAGGGGCATGCCAGTTTTTATTTTTAAAAGGTAATGAGAGATGTTCTGTTTCATATTCGGATAGAAATGGGAAGTATATGAAACAGCAAGGCGTAACATTACCACGTACATAAACTATATTTTTAATTTAAAGGTAACAAATAATGACAACAGAAGATAAAGCATCTAAGGCACCTCATATTGCTGTGAGCGCACAATATATAAAGGATCTCTCGTTTGAAAATCCAAATGCGCCAGCTGTTCTTGCAACTCATGATAAGCAACCCAATATTGACTTATCATTAGATTTAAAAACTAAAAAAATGCCAGAAGAGGGGCATTTTGAAGTTGAACTCTCTATCAGTGCAAAAGCAAAAGTAGAGGAAGATACTTTATTTTTAGTAGATTTAAAATATGCGGGGGTATTTCATTTGATTAATATACCAGAAGAGCAAATGGAAGTAATGTTGGCTGTTCATTGCCCATCAATAATCTTTCCCTATGCAAGAAGAATTATTTCTCATGCGACACAAGATGGAGGATTTTATCCATTGAGTATTGACCCAGTGGATTTCGGTATGCTATACAGTAAGAAGATGATGGAAAACGCTGCTAAGTCTTAATGATAAAATAGGTTTTTTTATGCAAATCAGTAAATATACGTTTTTTGTTTCTTTTTTCTTATCTTCTTGTCTGAATTTTAACTCGCTTGCTGCGGATAGTGAGGTGAAAATTGGTGGTGCTGTGGAGGTACAAGCCGTCTATTACAGTAGTGATGGAGATGATACTCAGAAGAAATTGTCAACTTACAATAAAGAGTATGGGTTTTCTTCTTCTGGAAATTTTTTCTTGGACCATAAGCTTGTTGCAGATTCTGGTTTGAAATATGGTGCTAAAATCGGCGCTGAAATAACTGCTCGTAACAATAGGAGTGCTCCACTGATTATGTATGTGGAGTCTGATTTTGGAAAAATTGAAGCTGGCTCTGGTAAGAGTGCAATGGATATAATGAAGATTACCGGTTATACAGCCTCTTGTGCCACGGGCAATGGTTGGGATGCATTTGCTATTATTTCTCCTAAAGATGGTAAGGACAAAAAAGTTGCTTATGTTACGAATTTTTGTAACTTCCTAGATGCAAAGAGCAGAACCCCTGGTGAAACGGAATTTCCTAGAAAGATAAGTTACTTTACACCGAAATTTGGTTCTGATGAACATAAGTTTCAAATAGGGGTTTCTTATATTCCAGACACATCCAATATCGGTTATGAATCTGCTGCTAAGGGTAATTTGAGTGATCTTGCTGACTCACCTGCATATAAGTTCGCAATTACTGATGGTATTGGGTATGGCATGTCATATGAGGGTAAGTTTTCTGAATCCTTGTCTGCTAAATTGTCTTTTGTAGGTGAAATTGGTAAACCCCTTGCTTTTGACAAAGATGATGAGAGTAAAAAAGCCGATGTTAAGTTCAAATCTCTAAATACCTACAATGTAGGTAGCGAAGTAACGTATGACAAGACCTCTGTCGCTGCTTCTTATATGAACTATAACCAAAGCTTAACTAATTCTGAGATAGATAAATTAGGTCATAATACGAATATTTACTCTTTAGGTGCAAAATATGCGTTTTCAGATGATGTGTCTGTAAGCTTGAATCATTTTTATAGTGAGCATAAAAAGAATAAAGTGAATGCATCTAGTGTAGGTGGAGATTATTTTGTTGCTTCTGGTATTAAGACATATGCACAGCTTACTCATTATAAAGCAGAGGGAAAATTTATTGAAAATGACCTTACAAAGAAAGATAAGAGTACTGGCACAGTAGTAATATTAGGAATGAAAGTGTCGCTATAACTCTTGCTACATTGCATGAAGTTATTAATAAAAATGTAAAAAATGCTTGCTTTTTTGTTGATAAAATGCGATTATCCTGGGCTAATTAAAAAGAAATGTTAATATTTAGAGAAATAAAATGAGAGTATTATTAATAGAAGATGATTCCTCTACGGCACGTTCGATTGAGCTTGCTCTTGCTGCTGAAGGAATAATATGCGATACAGCAGAAGTTGGCGTGGGTGGTGTCGAGATAAGCAAGATATGTGATTATGACATTATCCTTCTTGATATCATGTTGCCAGATATTGATGGATACGAAGTATTGCTACGTCTTAGATCTGCGAAAATTAAAACTCCGATTTTGATTTTGTCTGGGTTATCTGCGGTAGATCAAAAGATTAAAGGCCTGGGTTTTGGCGCTGATGATTATATGACTAAGCCTTTCAATAGAGGAGAACTAGTTGCGAGAATTCAAGCAATTGTTCGCCGTTCTAAAGGTCACTCAGAATCTGTTGTAAGGTTTGATAAAATCGCAGTGAATTTAGATACAAGAACTGTTGAAGTGGATGGAACTCATGTGCATTTAACTAATAAGGAATATGCGATTTTAGAGCTTCTTGCTATGCGCAAAGGGACAGTACTCACAAAAGAGATGTTCTTGAATCATTTATATAGCTCTATGGATGAGCCTGAGATTAAGATCATAGATGTTTTCGTTTGTAAGTTGCGTAAGAAGCTTTCAGATGCTTCTGATGGAACTAACTATATAGAAACTGTCTGGGGGCGTGGGTATATGCTGAAAGATTATGAAGAAGAAGCCAATGAAGAGAGCAATGTACCGTCTGCTCAAGGTTCTGCTTTTAAAGAAGAAGTATTTGAGTAGGGGGTAAATACCCACCTACTCTTGGATATTGATCGCTCTTCGTTGCTTGTGTAATCACTACAGTGATTCATTTGTGGGAAGGGCGTCTTTTTTTCTAGAGGAATAATATCCTATACCAATCCCGTACCAAAGCCGGCGTTGCCTGCACGGCTATTGAGTATCTAGAAAACCTCCGAGGTCATTGGTGTAAATCTTAGTATTACTAACACCTCTATTGTCATTCCGCACGTGACAGCTAAGGAGCTATACGGAGTCAACCTCCATACTTCAGAGATCTCGTATAATTCGCAAAGAGCTCATTTATGAGATGACACGTTGGGGGTTTATCATTCCATAAGTGAGTTGCTGTTATAACCCTTTTATTTAGTATTAACTACCATCTCTCCATCTTGCATTTTGATTGATAATTTATCATGTTCTTTTGCTGATTTTATAGTAGATATAAAATTTCCTTCGCTAGATTTTACCATAGCATATCCACGTTTTAACACATTTTTATAGCTTAGGCTTTCAAGGAGCGAGGAGTTGATTTCTAGCTTATGATTATATGAATCAATAAAAGTAGATTTACGCATTAGCAAATTGTTGTAATGATTTTGATATTGCAGATGTTTATATTTCAGTATTTTCGCTGGTTTTAATCTGGAAATAGAAAAATGTTGAAGTAGAATTTGTTTTGTTTTTAAAAGAACAGATAGTGATTCTTTTAGTCTAAAAGATAAATCATCAGATTTTTGTACCATATTATTTACATAGCTTGTCACTTGTTCTAAAGCTCTATCATATCCAACCAATATTTGTTCTTGATACTTAATGCGATCGATCAATTTATTACAAAGGCGTCTGTATAAAGAATCAACAGTATGTTTGATATCACGCATTACTGGCACTGCAAACTCTGCAGCTGCAGTTGGTGTTGGCGCTCTAAGATCAGCTGCAAGGTCTGTCAGTGTGTAGTCCGTTTCATGCCCTACTGCAGAGATGATTGGAATCTCAGAGTTATATATAGATCTAACTACTATTTCCTCATTAAATGACCATAGATCTTCAATTGATCCACCACCTCTTGCGATGATGATTAGATCTGGTTTTTTGTCCGGAGCTAATTTGTTAAAACCATCAAGGGATTTTGATATTTCCTCTGCAGAGCTGCTTCCTTGTACACTAACTGGCCACACTATAAGGTGGGTAGGAAATCTGTCAGAAATGCGATGAATTATATCCTTAATCACAGCCCCAGTAATAGACGTGATAATGCCAATTCTTTGCGGAATAAATGGTATCTTCTTTTTACTCTCTTTATCAAATAATCCTTCCTTTTCGAGTTTTGCACGACGTTCTTTTAGTATTTGTATAAATGCTCCAACACCAGATGGTTCAATTCTATCAACGGAGATTTGGTATTTTGACTGTCCAGCATAAGCTGTTATTTTACCAGTAGTTACAACTTCTAAACCTTCTTCTAGCTTAAAGTTAATTCTTGATAAATTATGCCTCCAGCATGTAGCTGCGATAACAGCATTGGTATCTTTTAGTGAGAAGTAACCGTGACCAGAGCTGGCTATTTTTAGTCCTGAGATTTCTCCCTTTATTCTAACGAAACCGAAGTTATTTTCCAGCAGATATTTGATTTTACTGGATATCTCAGATACAGAAAATTCTTTTGAAGCTGCATTATTTGTTAAATTATCGTCTAACATGTTGTATGGTCTAAATCATTCTGTTGGTCACTTGATAAAACTAATTTAAATGCATTATATTTGCAAATTATTACTCATATTTTTATTCCTCTTTGTAGAAGTTTTTTCTGCAAATGGAGGGGATACAAATAATTTCATGATGAAGGCAGATGAAGTGTATTATAATGAGGCTAAGGAAGAGATACATGCTACTGGCAATATTTTTGTAACTATGGACGGGTACAATCTAAATGCAAAGGAAGTACGCTATGATTTGAAGCAGGATATAATATTTGCTGAAGGTAATATACATATTACAACTAGCTCTGGTGAGGTAATTCAAGGTCAGCAGGCTATTTTGAGAGATAAGTTGAAAGCGGGGGTGATATCAGAGTTTATAATAAAATTTGATAAAGACTCTCTGTTAGTATCTCGCCTTGGGAGCATGCTTAACAAGAACAGGTTTACATTAGAAAAATCAGTATTTACTCCATGTAAGATAAGTTGTGATAAAAGTCCTATTTGGCAGTTAAAGTCAAAGCATACAGAAATAGATTATACAAAACAAAACATTGTCTACAAACATCTATTCTTTGAATTATATGGAGTGCCTATAATCTATCTGCCATACTTGTCTCACCCAATGCATGATGCAGAGGCGCAATCAGGAATTTTAGTTCCAAAAATGAAAAATGATTCTTTCATGATTCCAGCTTATTTTAGGGTTAAGCCTAATTTGGATTTTACTATTACTCCAAGAATTGCAAATAACTACACTATTTTTAATGGAGAGTTAAGGCATGCAGTAGAATTTGGGAAATATGAGATACATGGAAGTTATGGGAACCCACGTTTAAAAAAAGCAAGCAAGGATTCAAGGCCAGATCGTTATTATTTCTCTACACATGGTGATTTCTCAGCAAAGAATCTAAATTATGGTTTTGATATTAACAGGGCATCTGATAAAGCATATCTTACTAATTATCATGAGATTTATGACTCATACCTAACTTCTAGGATTTATGCAAACAGAGTAAATGCTAGGAATTACTTTTTGCTTCAAGGCTTTTATTTTCAGGATATGAGGGTAACAGATTTAAAAAATAAAATACCCCTTGTACTACCCAATGTACAAACCAAGAATATATATAACATTGCTGGTGATAATGCTTTATTGTTAAATGTAGAAACTAATACAGTGGCATATCGTGAATTAGATTCTGTGCAATTATTTAGAACATCAGTAAATTTTGATCTAATGCAAAATATTATTTCACGCATGGGTCATGTATTTGATATATCGTTATCCAATAGGGGAGATTTATATTTTGTAGATTTCATAGATCAAAATACTGATGAGCAAAAAGCGAAAAGTTGGTATAGAAATATACCAGAAATTAGTGGTAAATGGTCTTTTCCTTTAGTAAGGAGTGTAGGTAAAAGTTCTGATGTCATTAAATTAGAGCCAACAGCAATGGTTACAATAGGAAGAAAATATGAGTCACGATTTGATAAGTTTGGAGTAATAGATTCTTCTAAAAACGAATTATCCGAGAATAACATATTTGATTCTAACAGATTTAGTGGTATTGATTTTCATGAATATGGGACTCGCATGTCTTATGGTATCACGTCATCACTAATGTCTGAGAATTTTTATATAAATAGTTTTTTAGGTCAATCCATACATAAATATAATGTTATAAAAAAAGATAACGCAGACTATGTTGGTAATCTTTCAGTAGATATTTTTGGTAATTTTGAATTTTTTTATCGTTTTAGAAAAGATCATAATTTTAAGCCTATTCGTAATGAAACTGGCGCAGATATTACTACAAGTAAATTAACTGCTTCAACTATTCTTACAGAGCTTTATAGTATAGGGAGATATTTTGCCTCAGAGGATTTTTCTGAGCATGATAAAATATCTCAGCTAGATTTATACACAAGCTATAATTTAACAAACGAGCTTTCGGTCAAATTCTCTTCAAAACTTGATTTAACGAATCATCGTGCTAAAACGCTTATGCGTACTATTGGGGTGACATACAAATATGATTGTGTTAGCATAAGTGCCTCTGTTGCAGATAATTTCTTGCATGATATTGAGCGAGGAATTAGGGATACGGGTGGTGTAAGCATCACTATTGGTTTGAAAGCAATAAATATGTAAATGTAAGTCAAAGAATTATGAAAAAGTTTATCAGTTTTATTATCATTTTGTTCGTAAATACAGCCTTTGCAGATATTCCAGATATTGTTGCAGTAGTGAATGATAAGCCTATTACGAAATATGATTTTGAACCCAGAAGGAAAATGGCAATATTGTTAAGTAATATAGATACATCTAATCCAACAATTAGTGCTAGGTTAAATCAGGATATTTTAAATATTTTGATAGAAGAAGAAATGCTGAATCAGCATTTAGAAAAGATAGGTAGAAAAATTAGCAAAGAAGAGCTGAGTAATGCTATTTCCTCTATGGAACAACAGCGCAAAATGCAAAAAGGTGGGATTAAAGAGTATCTTTCTGAAAAGGGAGTAGATATGAGTTCTTTTGAGAAGCAGATTAGGGGGGAACTAATAAAGCATCAGATAATCAACTCTCTATCGCAATCTGTGTCAGTCTCGGAAGAAGAGTTGCAATTTACTGCCATTAATGCTGATCAAAATTTAGAAGTGGAAGCTTGGGTTTTTACATCTAAGAAGAATGATAATGATTCTTTTGAGAAAATGAAAAATTTAAGGAGAAAATTATATTCATGTAACAAAATGGACGAGAAAATATATCAGAAGTTTGCTGATGGAGAAAAATTTGATAGAAATCTCAAAGAAATGCAAAACAATACCAAGTCTGTAGTGGTTGATACACAGGTAGGATCTTCTGGTTCTGTTTATCAAGAAAATGGTAGATTCAAACTGGTATTTGTATGTAAAAAAGATAACAAAGCATCTGATAATGAATTAAATAAAATAAAATCATTTTTATCTAACAAGAAGATGTCACAAAAGGCTCAGAAGTTCTTTAAGGATTTAAAGGAAAAATCTTATATACAAAAAATGATATGATAAATAATCTGAGATAAGGGTGGTACATTTTTTTGATTCCGCTCTTTCTTGGAGTTGTTCATATAGTTTTAAAAATCTAGAAAGCCGTACGTAGTACACAATATCATTAAACTGTGAACGAATACCCGCCTGTCCTATGTCGTTCTGCATACGAATTTTTCTCTTACTATCGCTCTCCACCCCAGCCATTCCGTAAGCAACCGCTAAGGGAGCTATACGGAATCTTATACCGCTAAAGTCAAACTCTATATTTTAGAGATCTCGTATAACTCGTAAAGAAACTCGTTTACGAGATGACAGGTTGGGAAGAGTCCTCGTATAGTAATGCTCGAATTTACGAGATAACAGTCAGTAAGTCATTTGTCTTTCCGTAAGTGAGCTTTTTAGCGAGCTATACGGAATCTCATATCGGCAGAATTAACCTCCATGTTTAGAGAGATCCCGTATAATTCTCGCTATAAGTAATGCTCGAATTTACACCTATGACTTCAGGGTTTTCTAACTGCCTAATAGCTATTGCAGGCAACACTATTTCTAGCACTTCTGGCTCTATGAATAATGTGAGTATGAATATTGGTTCTCAACTATCTGGAGATGTTATCGATCAAGAAGATTATGACCAGAGTTAATAGCCACTTGTAATAGGGAATCTCCTGTCTTTTTCAAAATTTTTGCATGAGATTTTGACACCAATTGCAGATTGTCTTCTTTTGAATTCAGAGTTTTTGACCAGTAGCAATATTCTATCTACTAAATCATGATTAAATTCTTTATAAAGTTCATCTCTAGAATAGTCATGCTCTAAATATTTTTCTAAGATCGAATCTAATATCGGGTACTCTGGAAGAGAATCAGAATCTTTTTGATTATATGCAAGTTCAGCACTTGGAGCTTTGCTAAGAACATTTTTAGGGAGGGTGTTTTTATATCTAGCAATTTCGTATAATTCTGTTTTGTAAATATCCTTTATAGGGTTAAAAGCACCATTCATATCACCATAAATTGTTGCATAGCCAGTTGCATATTCTGATTTATTTCCACTAGTAAGGAGTAGGGCATCTGTTTTATTGGATTCTGCCATTAATATTGTTCCCCTTATCCTTGATTGTAAATTCTGATATGCGACTGAATTTTGGTCCATATTTAAATCTCTTGCAAAAGAGTCCAGAATATTATCTATAGGAATATTTATAAGGTTGATATTAAGGAGAGTTGCTACCTCATTTGCATCTTCTATACTTTCTTTAGATGTAAATTTTGATGGCATCATTATAGCAGATACATTGTTTGCTCCTAGTGCATCAGTTGCGATGGATGCCACAAGAGCAGAGTCAATGCCACCAGATAAACCTAAAATAACTTTTTCAAAGCCATTATTTCTTACATAGTCTCTTGTACCAAGTACCATTGCATCATATATCATATCACATTTATCAACGGGATAAGGATAGGTCATGTTTGGGAAAAATTTATTATCTTTGAATGAAATCATTTGATTGCTTGTTTTGAAAGAATCTCCGATGATATTCAAAGTTCCGTCAAAGCAGAATGATCTACCATCAAAGGTAATGCCGTCTTGTGATAGTGCTTGGTTACAATAAATAAGTGGCACGGATGTTTCTGCGAATCTGGATTTTACATGCTCTATACGTAAATCCATTTTGCCTTTTTCAAAAGGTGAGCCGTTTGGAATTATGAAAATCTCAGCGCCTTGTTCTTTTAAATCTTGGCATACATCATCAGACCAGATATCTGCGCATATAGGAATGCCTACTTTGATTCCATTTATAGAAATTACACTCGGTATTCCAGATTCAAAATATCTTTTTTCATCAAATATTCCATGGTTTGGAAGATGCTTTTTATAAGTTGTTCCAATAATTAAACCATTCATAGCAGCGACTACACCATTATATAATTTACCATTTTCTATTATTATGGTAGGAAGCAAAGCGCATGTTTTTTTGGTTTTCTTTGCAAAGTCATTGGTATGCTGCTCTATATGTTGAATAAAAGATTTATCTAAAAATAAATCCTCTGCCAAATAACCAGAGCTACTTAATTCTGGAAACACACATATATCAGCACCAGAATTGCAAGCTTCAAAATAACATTTTTCAATTAGTGAAAAATTTTCCTTTAGGAATCCTACCTGAGGAGCTATTTGGCAGACGGAAATCTTCATATAATCAAATTTCAATAAAATTACTCTATGCTTTTTAAGGATGCTATTTGCTCTCTATAATCTCCATTAAAGATGTAACTTCCGGAAACTAATGTTGTGGCCCCTGCATGATAGCAAAGAGATGCGGTATCTTTGTTGATTCCTCCATCTACAGATAGCATAATTTCTCTGCCTTTTGTTATTTCCGCAAGGGCAGAGATTTTGCTTAATTGATTATTGATGAATTCTTGTCCTGCAAAACCAGGGTTAACAGTCATAACAAGAACTAAATCAATCTCTGATATAATATGCTCTAAGATACTGATAGGTGTAGCAGGAAGAAGGGCAACGCCAGCACGTACTTTAAGTTTTTTTATTTTTGAGATTGTTCTATGTAAATGTATCGTAGATTCAGGATGAATAGTAATCATGTCTGCACCAGAGTCAACGTAACTACTTATGGGTAACTCTGGTTTATCTATCATAAGATGCACATCAAACGGTAGTGAGGTATGCTTTCTCATAGATCTAACAATATCAGGTCCAAAGCTAATCTCCGGAACAAAATGACCATCCATGATATCTATATGGAGCATATCCGCCCCTGCATCTTCTAATGAAATCACCTCTTCTTTTAGATTGGCAAAGTCAGCAGAAAGTATAGATGGAGATATTTTAATCATTTTATTTTTTTATCTTTTATAACGTGTTTATTTCTTTTTCTTCTCTTTTGCTTTTTGCTCGAGAGACATCACATATGATATGATTCTAGCCACTTCCTCAAAATGTTCAACCGGTATTTCTTCGTCTATCTTAACATCTTTGTATAATGCACGTGCAAGAGGGGGGTTTTCAAAGATAGTGATATCATGTTCTTTTGCGATATCTTTGATATTTTGTGCTATCAAATCTAAACCTTTTGCTACACATATAGGAGCATTCTGACCATCTGGTTCGTACTTCAATGCTACTGCGTAATGTTCTGGATTTGTTATGACTACAGTTGCTTCTGGTACTGTGATTCTGATTATTTTTTGCATTTGTTCTTTCCGCAAAGATTTTATCTTCTGTTTTATTTCGGGGTTACCTTCAGATTGTTTATGTTCATCTTTTACCTCCTGCTTAGTCATTTTGAGCTCTTTATAATGCTCGTAGCTTTGATATGAAAAATCAGCTGCTGCAATAGCTGCCATAATTATAGTTACAAGAATTAATATATGTTTTATCATTGTAGTAAGTTGATCTAGGATTCCTGCTACTGCAAGCTCCTGATATTGACTTAATTCTTTGACATCAGCTAGTATAACCATCACGACAAAGAATCCGACAAACGTAATTTTTATAACTCCTTTGAGAAATTCAACAAGACTTTTCATAGAGACTATTCTTTTAAAGCCTTTTATTACTGAAAGTTTTGAAAGTTTTGGTTGTATCGTTTCAAGAGTAAAAATGAACTGACCATGCTGTGTATATGATGAGGAAATTGCCGCAATAGCAGCTATAGCAAATACTGGGCTGAAAAGAATTAGAGAGTGTTTTATTATGCTGGAGACTAATAAAAAGAATGTGCCTTGATTTAAGTTAAGAGTTCCTGCGTTTTCTATAAAAAATCTTAATTTATTTCCAAGCATCACCATAGAAGAAGGAGCTACCCATATTGCGGTAATAGTTAAAAGCAAGAGCATTATAAAGCTAGTTAATTCCTTGGAGTTAACTACTTGCCCCTTTTTTAAGGCATCTTCTAGCTTCTTGGGAGTAGGGTCTTCGGTTTTGGCGTCCTTATCGTCTTCTCCTTCCTCTGAGAGGGTGTCCGAGAAGTTATTATCCAGGCTCCAATCTGTGTATCATTAGATTAATCATTGATATTTTTACCCAAGCTTCGCTGCTAAATGTTGTTCGCTCATAATCTTTGCTCAATCGTCTATATCTGCTCAGCCAACCAAAGGTACGTTCTACTATCCAACGCCATT
>Ga0206126_10000961_pt1 | contig 37058 bp, 33 predicted proteins | sample Helgoland_Spring_5_FD_148621 | JGI IMG/M metagenome (GOLD analysis project Ga0206126, IMG submission 148621) | Pelagic subsurface seawater microbial communities from Kabeltonne, Helgoland, North Sea - Helgoland_Spring_Bloom_20160412_1 | ecosystem: Environmental > Aquatic > Marine > Epipelagic ...
TTGGCGCATGCCTAATGGCTCATCCGCAGCGGGTTGCTGATTGCATCAGTGCGATGCAGGATGCGAGCTCGCTGCCGATTACTGTCAAGCATCGTATTGGCATCGACGAGATGGAGAGCTACGATGAGATGCTTGAATTTGTTAAACCTATTGCTGACACCGGTTGCTCTACGTTTATCGTGCACGCCCGTAAAGCGTGGCTACAAGGTTTAAGCCCTAAGCAGAACCGCGACATACCGCCCCTGCATTACGATATGGTTCATCAATTGAAGCAAGATTTCCCCAGTTTGAACGTCATCATCAATGGCGGCATCACCAGTATCGAGCATTGTGTATCGCATCTGCAGTTAGTGGACGGTGTCATGCTGGGACGTGCTGCCTATCAAAACCCCTACTTATTGGCTGAGGTCGATAGTCTGATTTACAATGCACCGACAGTTATCAAAACTCGTGATCAAGTGCTGCTAGACTACATACCTTATATCGAAGAGCAGCTTCAGAACAATGTTGCACTCAATCATATGACACGGCATATTCTGGGGTTGTTCCAGGGAATACCTGGTGCCAAATTATTTCGACGGCATATCAGCGAACAAGCTCACCGGTCGGATGCAGGCATTAACGTGGTTTATCAGGCTCGAGAATTGATGCTAGAAGCTCAACATCGCGCAGATGTGAATCATCGTCTCAATGATTCTTCATCATTCATTTAAAGTATTGGAGAGGTCTATCCACTCCGACTAACTACTGGAACGTAAACAATGAGTAATAAGCTGGAACAGCTAAAAGCAATGACCGATGTTGTCGCCGATACTGGCGATATCGAAGCAATTCAACGTTTTAAGCCGATGGATGCGACCACCAACCCCTCGTTACTACTGAAGGCCGCCCAGCTACCACAGTATCAGGCACTTATTGCGCAAGCAAAAGACTGGGCCAATTTACAAGGTGGCGACGCGGCGCAGCAGCTAAGCAATTGTAGCGACAAAATTGCAGTGGCTATCGGCAGTGAAATACTAAAAATTATACCCGGTAGAATATCAACGGAAGTTGATTCCCGGCTTTCATTCAATACCGATGCAACGGTAAGAAAGGCACATAGGCTTATCGAGTTGTATTCGCAAGCCGGCGTTGAACCCAATCGGGTCCTTATAAAAATTGCTGCCACTTGGGAGGGCATTCGCGCAGCAGAAATACTAGAGCGCGAAGGTATCAATTGTAATTTAACCTTGCTGTTTGGATTCTCTCAGGCTGCAGCATGTGCAGATGCTGGCGTATTTCTTATCTCACCGTTTGTCGGCCGCATTCTCGATTGGCATAAAGCTAAGTCAGGACAAACGGACTATGCCCCCCACGAGGATCCAGGAGTGATTTCGGTATCTAAAATTTATTCGTTTTATAAACAACACAATTATTCCACCGTCGTCATGGGTGCCAGCTTTCGCAACACCGGAGAGATTGAACACTTGGCTGGCTGCGACAGACTAACCATAAGCCCGCAACTATTGAATGAATTGGAACAAGACATGGGCCAACTCCAGCGAAAGTTGTCCCCCGACACCTCGATCGGTAATGTCGAAAAACCAGACAACGGCGAAGATAGTTTTCGCTGGGCAATGAATGAAGATGCCATGGCTACCGAAAAACTGGCCGAAGGTATAAGAAACTTCACAATTGACCAAATTAAACTCGAAAAATTATTGAGAAGCTAATGGGTCTGCATAAGACCTTTATTACGAATTATAAAAATAGGTTAAATACATGTTTGTAAAGATCAAAGAGTTTTTTTCAGTGCAGCTTTCCATTGAGGAAAATAGCGATCCGCAGCAGCAACTTCAGTTAGCCGCAGCTGCACTACTTATCGAACTTAGTCGTGCAGACTACCGGCGAGATCGGGAAGAACAAATTGCCATTGAAGCAGCCTTAAAAAAAAGCTTTTCCGTCACTGATGAACAACTCACGGCACTGATTGAGTTGGCCGAGGAAGAAAACCAACAGGCCACCTCGTTATATGAATTTACAAAACTGGTGAAAGACAATTATTCAGCAGAGCAACGCTTTGAACTGGTAAAAATGCTGTGGGAAGTCGCGATTGCAGATGGTGAAATTAGCAAATATGAAGATCATTTAATTCGAAAAATTGCCGACTTGATATATCTCCCTCACAGCGATTTTATCCGAGCAAAACTTGCCGTTATAAAAGCTTAGCGCTTTGAAAAACCACTAGCAGGTTTCTAACGTTGACATCAATGAAGCAAAGGTTTCGCGGTTTTTTTCATTCATATTCATCAACACTCGATGGGCTTCGATAATTTTGCTCCGTGTACTGGCCTCATCGGCAGCTTTAACCGCTAATTCATCAAGCTCCTCGTTCGTTAATTCAAGGGCTTCGCGAATATCAAAAATTTGATGGAACCCCATGCTTTCGAGTAACCGCAGAATGTCTGGGTTAGGGCACCAGACGATAGGCATTAATTGGTATGTTCGCTTCGCCCGAATCGCCAGTTTCGCTAACAACCCGAGGGATGTGCTATCAATACCTTCAACTGCCGATAGATCAATGACTACGCCGACAAAATTTGTACAGCAAAACATCGTGTCGAAATAATCATCGATCGTAGTGCACAGTGTTAAGCGGACATCTCCCACCAGTTTTATGACAAAAGTGCCTTGATGATCTGCTGCTAGGATCTTTCCCGCTATCATGAGTTATTTACCCTCACTCGCTGTCGCTGCCGGTATCGGCATGTATTATCGAGTCGCCGAGATGAACATCTTTTGTGATCAGTAACACGGCTATATCATCCGGCACTTCGCCTATCTCGTTTAATTTTAATGCCTCTAAAACGCCGTCAATACTATTAGGCCCCCTGCTCAACTGCTCTAATAAAAACCTTTCTTGGCCTAAAACTCCTTTTACGGATATAGCTTCCAGAATGCCATCAGAGAATAGTGTCAGCACAGTACTGGGAGGTAACGAGATGGTTGCTTCAGTGTACTCCGCTGCCTCAAACAAACCTACGGGCATCCCCTCTGTCTGCAGATATTGCGGTTCTCCATCAACTGTTAGCATCGGCAACGGCAGATGACCTGCCACACTATAACTGAGTGTATCTGTTCGAAGATCTATGACCCCCACGCAGAGGGTCGCATGTTTGCCAATATCAGTAGTTAGAAGATTACGATTGGCGATATCCAACATCGCAGCAGGAGACAGGATAGAGGCATCATTCTGGTGGAGGTAATCACTGCGTTTACGCGCAAACATATTTTTCAGTAATACCGTTACAAAGGCTGATGATGCGCCATGTCCCGAGACATCCGCAATGAAATAAACAACAAAGTCATCGCCAACCGTAAAATAATCAATAAAGTCGCCACTGAGATAAAAAGAGGGAATGATACGATGACTAAACTGATACTTGCCAAACTGCTTCACTGTCGGCGGCAACATTTTTAACTGCACTTCTCTGCCGGCAAGCTGGTCCAATTCTAAAACTTTGAAGCTTTCTTGCAGTCCCTGATTGGCCTGCTCCAGCTTCTGTCGATAATCAAGATTCTGTTGGCGAAGTTGCCGCTGCTCCTGACAGCGACTTATCGCATGTTCGAGGACCTCCATATCGGCAATTGGCTTAATCAAATAATCCGCCGCACCGTACCGCAGAGCCCAGACTACGTCACTCATCACGCCATCAGTCGCCATGACAATGACAGGAGTATCGGCAAAAGCTGATTTAATTGCCTGCAATGGTCCCGAATCGGTGCCCGTTGCGTTAAGATCGCACAGAACCACTTCGGGCTGATGATCGGCAAGAATATCCAGACCCTGCGAGACATTGCTCGCTTCGAGGACAATAAACCCCGCACCTTTCAAATAAGCAGCAACACTCTTTCGCTCGACTTCGTCGTTGTCAATGAGCAATAACTGCTGTTCAGCAGTATCCATTCGCCTACTCTTCTCTTACTTCAGGCTTCAGACTGAAAACCTCTGCTAACCTAGACCAAATATGGCGGAAAACATTACTCTTAAGTTTTCTGAACTTCAAGGGTTTAGCCCTACTATATTGCCGATGCGGCCAAAGTACCTGTTTGATAAAACGAGACCTCGCATCAAACGGCCTCCAAAGACCTGAAGCGCAGACGGTATAACTGGGAACGAAACGGCATTGCCTTCGCGGATATGTTAGTGCAGTTGCTCAAAAGCAAGGCAGTCGTTATGGAGGGAAAGGGAGAGAAAGTGGCAAATGACACCAACGAGTTGTCAATCAAGGGGAACCAATAACCTCGCCCTGATACCACTGCTGCCGATCAAATCTGGCTGAACGTAGCGCGATTAAAAGAACATGAGAATCTAGTCCCAGTCCTCATCCCCCCACTCAGTATCCTCTTCGCCGAAGGTATCTTCGACCACCCCATCCTTTACCATATATTCCCGCTGCTGAAGATAAGCATCGCGCAGGAAGGTGTACTTGTCACCAGTAATGAGCCCTTCAGCGGCAAACACTGACGCGCGCCGATCAAGAACACGGACTCCCAATACCTGATTGCGGGTAGGAATATGGGAGATGTCAGAAATATAGTCCGAATAAATATCGCCATAAGCTCCAAGCCCATCTCGGAAAGTATAAGATCCGAAAAAAGGAACGACGACATAAGGGCCCGCTCCTACCCCCCAGTATCCGAGTGTCTGACCTAAATCTTCATTGTTTTTCTCCAACCCTACTGCTGAAGCAACATCAAACAAACCGAAGAAGCCAACGGTGGTATTGAGCACAAACCGCCCGCTATCGGATGCTGCCTGCCCAAATTTCAACTGTAAAAGGTCGTTGAAAATAGTGGTGACTTCCAACAAATTGGAAAATACGTTGCCTATACCGCGCTGAGCTACATCAGGTGTTACTTTATCGAACCCTCTAGCCAAAGGACTCAGGGCAATTCGATCAACATTGTCGTTGAACACAAATATTTTTCTATTAATCGACTCCAATGGATCGGGATTTTCCTTATCGTAAGCCATCAAATCGCTAACGTATCGGGTCCACTCATCCCAGACCTCTGGCTCAGTACCGGTGATATTAGAGGCGGACACAGTTATCGATAGGAACATCCCTATCAATATGCACATCCATTTTTTCACCTTAGGTCGATTCACAAATTATTCTCAGCGTTCTTTCATTTATCGAAGTATTTTTATCCAGAGGGTGCAAAGATCGGACAATAGTCGAACCTCACTGCGGATTCTAGTCTTGATCGCGGTGAAGTGGCTATATATTTTGTCAAAAAAGTTAGAATTTAGGCAGTTATACCGATAATAATACCCAATCCACGCAGCTGCTGCATAATTTCAAGCCCGGCGGCGACAACTTGACGGGGATCAGCATGATTCAGCTCGGCAGCAATTTGGGCCAATACCTGACGACCAGTCAACGATTGATCCTGTAGCAGTATTTCGAGCATCCGGGCGGTTACAGAATTTATTTCCATGAATCCCACCTCTTCGTCAAGATTCCGATAAACGATGAGGTAGGTAGGCAGTTCAGCCACTTGCTGCGGTTGAAATTTTTCGCCAATAAGGTGTACCGGATACTGATAGGCCAGGGACCAGGCCAGTGGTGATACTCGTGGAACCCCCTCTAATAAATCTCCATCGGCGATCACAGCAACAGCGTCCAAGTCCTCTTCAGAGACATCCAAAGCCAGTTCAACCCACCCATAATGGGCAAGTTCCTGCATAAAAGCGGGATCCTCCGCTCTTTGCACACGGCTATTTTGTAAATAGAGTAAGAATTCCTGACTAATTTCGAGGAAATAAGGCGTATGACACCGGTGCTGTATCATGAAATCTCGCACAATATCACGCCAATCATCGTCCTCATATAATGAGCGCAATACGGGAAACCCGCTGCTGATAAAGCCCTCAATATTTTTGTAAAATAAGTCTCTGTAAATGTTTAATCGTCGCGCCTCAAACCCTTCAGGGCGATCAACCGATTCTGGATCACGAATATATGATGTTAACTGACGCGTAACCTGCTCAAGTGTCATAAGCTCAGCACTTTAGAACGACCAGCTACCATGTCCAGTTTAGACTGCTGCTGCAGCTGCCGTATCGTCGCGACTTCAGCCATGAGTTCACCCACTGGCGGGAAGTTGAAATCCCGCTCTAGTAAGGTGGGAATGGGACCGCAATGCTGATAGGCCGCTTTCAACAAATTCCAAACAGGGTCGATGACATCAGAGCCGTGAGTATCTACTCGTAAGTCTTCTGCTTCTTCATAGTGACCGGCGACATGAATATACTGCGCTCGAGCAAGCGGTAAAGAACCCAAGAATTGATAGGGATCGTAGTTGTGATTAATGCTATTAACAAAGATATTATTCACATCAAGCAGCAAATCGCAATCTGCCTCGTTAATCACCGCATTGATAAATTCACTTTCAGACATCCGTTGATCAGGAGCGTAGTAATACGACGCATTCTCCAGCGCTATGCGCCTGCCGAGTAGGTCCTGAACTCGCTTGATGCGCTCAACAACATGTTTCACGGCCTCCTCGGTAAAAGGGATTGGCATAAGGTCGTATAAATGACCGTCGTCGCCACAATACGTTAAGTGTTCACTGTATATGGGGCACTGATGTTCTGACATAAACGCCTTAATAGCCAAAACAAGCGCTTCATCCAGAGGTGCCAGGCCACCGATGTTGAGTGACAACCCATGCAGAAAGATAGGGTATCGCTCTGAAAAACCGCGGAACTGACGTTTCAAACGGCCACCAAGCGCGATCCAGTTCTCGGGAGCAACCTCCATGAAATCTAAGTCACCTTCAGTAAGAGTCGACAGCGAGTCCATAAGACCTCGCCGCAAACCCAAGCCAGCGGTCATGCCTTTAAGCTCTCGATTCACTGTCTGATATTCAGTGATGGGCATGGTGATATTAAACCCCGACAACTGAAACTACAGCTAACGGTGAATTGTTACTTATCACCGCCACATTTACCTTCGCCGCACTTACCTTCTGTTGCGGCTTTTTTATCGCCGCCACACTTGCCTTCTGCTTCAGCTTTTTTGTCGCCGCCACACTTACCTTCTGCCGCTTTTTTGTCAGCTCCGCATTTTCCTTCACCACATTTGCCTTCAGCGCCTTTACCTTCAGTTTCTCCATGATGAGCATAATTAGCCAAATCATAGCCGCCATTCAGTTGAGTCGCTGAAAATGGATTGACGTCGGCGGATGCCAGTGGTGCGATTGATGTTGCGAGAAAGGCCGCGCCAAGCGCTGTAGCCAGTTTATTGGTTTTTGACATAGACATAAAAATCTCCGGTTGCCTGAGGTTACTATTCAAAGTGACTAACTGTTGTTTTATCGAGGGTGCCGGCTATCCAGCTCCCTGGCTCTGCGTTTTATACACTACCAAGTTCAATTTCTAGATCAAATAAAAAACGTTAACTATTTGATCAGTATCAGTATTTCATGCAGGGATTTTAGTTCGCAATGCAATGATTCTGACTGTCCAAGCAATCGCAAGTTCAGAATAATCGAATAATTAAGCCTAATCCTTTGTTATTAAAGTGCCACTACCTCCCACCTGTGGCGCCCATGCGATAAGAACGCTGGGGCGTTCGAGATAACTGACAGCAAACAATGTGGTACCCATCATTAAGAGATTAACTTCGAACATCACTTAATGAGTCTTTTACCAATTTCCACTGGCTTCGAAGCCGCTTCTCAGAGACCGCGTGCCGAGTGCCTAATTGCTGGGCGAACAAAGATACACGGTATTCTTCAAGATCCCACCGAAATTCCGACAGTTGACTACTTCGAACCAGAGCATCGGCACTATTAATCCATTCTGCATGTAACGGCTCACTTAACCTGTCTAGACCCGTTGATAGCTGCTTATCTCGCTGATAATGACCCCTAAGTTTCTCCAAGCGTTGAATGATTGCCATCAAGTAACGTGGATACTGCTGCAAGTAAAAATAGGGCGTATCAATAATAAAGCCAGCAAACACCAGCCCCGACAATTGTCGCTGTATATCTGCAACAGCAAACGCCCAGGCTAACTCATTCGTCTTTTTCAGTAATTTTCGAATCGTATTGTAATGACCAGCAATGTCTTCTAACAGCGCTGCCATTTCAGAGGCAACTGGAACCAAATTGTGTTTGCTACTGACTAACCGCTGTTGAAATTCATCGCTGCCACGGGGCACATTTCTGTCTTCAACAAATACTCGATAGAAAACGGCGAACAGCAAATCACTCAACCACTGATCACGTTGCTGGTCCATCACTACCAACTGCAGGCTAATAGTATTACCTCGCAACAGTTCCTTTCGCAAATATTTTACTTGTTGCGGTATCTGTAGCATATAAAGTCGCACCAAACCGAGGCGACTCTGTTGCTCTGCCTGACGGGGGTAATCCATCAATTCTATCGCGACACTATCTTTACAGTCGACCAGTGCTGGATAACTAGTTACAGTGACTCCCGCCTGTTGAAACTCATATTGTTGAGGTAGGTCTCCAAAACTCCATTGCTTTATATTCGTTGTATGAAACCGTTCGCGTGTTTTCTGTTGTAGTGTTTCATTGACATGGCTTCTAAAATTTTCCAATAACTTTTCAAGATTCCTTCCTTGTCCCAACTGTTTTCCATCGCCATCTATAACCCGAAAGTTCATTCGATAAAAATCGTCCATCAACTCTGGCTGCCAACTATCGGCAGGGATTTTAACATTGATCATCTGCTGTAGCTGGCGCGTCAGCACTTCAATTAGTGCAACATCATCAACACGTACCCTTTCGAGAAACTTATCAACGAATTCGGGTACTGGTACAATTTTTTTACGGAAATTTTTAGGTAACAATTTAATCAAAGCAATGCATTTATCGCGCAACATGCCTGGAACTAGCCACTCAAACCGATAGCGTGGCACGCGATTTAATAAACCAATTGGAATAGTGACCGTTACTCCGTCCGCTTGATGTCCCGGTTCGAAGCGGTAGCTTATCAAGAACTCTACATCTCCTGACCTCAGTAGACTCGGAAATTGCACTTCATCAACATCAGATGCGCCGTGACGCATCAATTGATTTTTTTTAACAAACAAGAGCTGCGGCTGCTTAGCAACTATATCGCGATGCCATTTTTCGAAATGTTTGAGCGTGGTGATATTTTCAGCAACCCGTTCATCGTAGAACTGAAATAACTGTTGGTCATCAACCAAGATATCGCGTCGCCGCGATTTATCTTCTAAAGCTTCGATTGCTTCGACGAGCTCTCTGTTATGTCTGAAAAAAGGCGACTTACTGGTCGGCGAATTACTCGACACCTCACCTTCAACTAGCGCCCTTCGAATAAGAATTTCTCGAGATTCCCTAACGTTTATAGGTCCATAGTGAACACTCGTACGATCACTGATGACCAGACCATAAAGACTGAGTCGCTCATGCGCCATTACCCTGCCACTTTTTTTCTGCCAATGGGGCTCGCTATAACTGCGCTTAAACAAAGATTCATTAATACCCATTAACCAATCCGGTTCTATTCGGGCACAACAACGAGCAAAGACTTGAGTGGTCTCAGTGATCTCAGCCGCAACAATCCATTTGGGAGACTTCTTGAACAATGATGAACCAGGAAATAGTCGCAACTTTCGGTTGCGGGCACCCAGATATTGCCTGTCGTCATCAACATTGGCGATATGGCTTAGCAATCCCGCTAGTAGCGCTTTGTGCACGGCCGGATAACTGGCCTCATCGGTATTTTCCTGATATTTCATTTCTCGACAAACCAGCCGCAGTTGGCGGTGGATATCCCGCCATTCGCGCATCCGCATAAATCCGAGGAACTCCTTACTACATAGTTTTCTCAATTGCCCCTGACTGAGTTCCTGCCTTTTTTCTTCATAATAATTCCACAGGTTTACGAAAGACAAAAAGTCCGATTCTTTGTGCCAGAAACGTCTGTGTTTGTCATCACTGGCTTGTCGTTTATCAGCAGGTCTCTCTCTCGGGTCCTGAATACTGAGGGCACTGACAATAACCAATATTTCCCGCAAGCAATTATGTTGTTTGCCGGCGATAATCATTCGGGCCAACCGCGGATCAACTTGAAAACGCGTTAAGATTCTACCGACGTCCGTTAATATCCGCTTACTATCAACAGCCCCCAATTCTTCGAGTAATTTAAATCCGTCACTGATCATACGCCGATCAGGAGGATCAACAAATGGGAAAGATTCGACGTCACCCATTTTCATACCGAGCATCTGTAGAATGACCGACGCCAAATTCGTCCGCTGTATTTCTGGGTCAGTGAACTCCGGACGACTGTTGAAGTCTTCCTCATCGTAGAGGCGAATACACACCCCCTCGGCGACTCGACCACAGCGACCCTGTCGTTGATTGGCACTTGCCTGAGAGACCGGTTCTATTGGAAGTCGCTGTACTTTTGTTCGAAAGCTGTAGCGACTGATGCGCGCATAGCCCGGATCAACTACGTAACGAATGCCCGGAACCGTCAGCGATGTTTCAGCAACATTTGTTGCAAGAACAATTCGACGCCCCCGACGATGGTTAGTACTAAAGACTTTATTTTGCTCCGCATTACTAAGACGCGCGTAAAGGGGCAGTACTTCGCAATGCTGCCAGCGGATGTCATCCTGCTGAACATCTCGCAAGTGTCGGGCTACTTCACGAATTTCACCTTCGCCACTGAGAAAGACTAGGACATCGCCCTTGGCACTGCTCTCCATCTCCATCAATTCAGTAATAGCGACTTCTATCGCTGCGCCAAGATCACCATCTTCAGTGAGATCTTCGAGTGGCCTATAGAGCGTTTCAACAGGAAACGTTCGCCCTGAAACCTCTATCACTGGCGCATTATCAAAATGCTCAGAAAATCGCTCCACATCGATCGTTGCCGAAGTAATAATAATTTTTAAATCCGGGCGTTTCGGCAATAACTGTTTCAGATAACCTAGTAAAAAATCAATATTCAGGCTGCGCTCATGGGCTTCATCAATAATGAGTGTATCGTAACGATTAAGGAATCGATCGCGCTGTATTTCCGCTAGCAAAATGCCATCGGTCATCAATTTGATATGTGTCGTTTCGGACACATGATCGGTAAATCGAACTTGATACCCTACGCCTTCTCCCAGTGGGGTTTTTAGCTCATCAGCAATTCTTTGCGCGACACTGCGCGCTGCTAATCGACGGGGTTGGGTGTGACCAATTAAACCAGTGACGCCACGACCCAGCTGCAGACAAATTTTGGGCAGCTGTGTTGTTTTACCCGATCCGGTTTCACCCGCAAGAATAATGACTTGGTGTGCAGAGATAGCCTCGGCAATTTGATCGCGTTTATCTGCAATCGGCAGATCAGGAAACTCAATTATCGGTATCTCTCGACGGCGTTCAACAAGCTTTAGAGACTGTTCGATCCGAACCTGAAGCGCTTGCAGTTGACGCTCACTGTCCTGCTTGTCTTGCAGGCGTCGCCGAATCGCTTGTAATTTTTTACGCAACGGAAAACGATCAGCCAGCATACAACTGTTAATATTCTCTGCGATAATAGAAATTGAGTGTTCCACTGTGATGGCCAATACCTTTAAAATGCGACATTATAATGGCAAAAAATGTAATTTGCTCAGCACAAATACAAGCGGGCATCTCAGAGTTTTTGCCGTTACACCCTAAGCATCGTAAATGCAGTACACTCAACTCAACTAGACTATCAAAAAGGTACAATTGTGAGCAATCTTAACAACTTCACTTATGACGAAATCACCATCGGCCAAACTGCTAATTTTAGCAAGACACTCACGGAAGATGATTTAATCCTATTTGCCGCCGTATCAGGCGATGTCAATCCAGTCCATCTTGATCCCGACTTTGCAGCTACGACTATGTTTGGTGAACGCATTGGCCACGGAGCATGGACGGGAGCGGTAATATCAGCCGCTATAGCGCTAGAATTACCCGGACCAGGAACTATTTATTTGGGACAAAGCCTGTCTTTTCGTGCCCCCGTCAAGGTGGGCGACACCATTACGGTTACCTTAGAAGTCATAGAAAAAAAGGAGGCCAAAAAATTCATCACCCTCAGTACATTGGTTGTTAACCAGCATAACAAGACTGTTGCCAAAGGCACTTCTGAAGTGATGGCAGGTACTGAAAAACAATCACTACCGCGCCCAGTATTACCGGCGATTAGTATCGGTTAAACATGCCAGCATTCAGATGGAGAGCTTAGCACTAGCCATTTTTCGAAAGTTCGTAGCAACTCCCAGTCTGGCTAATAATTAAGCGATGAGTCGATCATCACCAAGAACTCAGTGTCAAAACGATTGCTGAACGAAATAAGCGCGGATAAGTAAAAGCGAATACGCCGCCGTCATTAGGTCACACGATATATCAAGGCTCGGCATTATTGTATGGCGGTGATACCATGGTTGTTATTGGTTCCGAATTGACGGCAAGTGGTCGCTATAACAGCACCAACAGAGGCCACCGCTACCTGCATTGACAAGGGGCGGAGCCTAAACGACCTCAACGCACCTACCTTTTGAATTAATTGGTTGAGTAGAACTCCGCTAGCTGTATCAGACTGCCTATGACGGCCATAACCCTGCAACTTATAACGCGATTGTTACTACCATGTCCGAACTCAATCTAGGAGAACAATCACCCTACCGGCTCGATACCGCGAAACTTCAGTGGCTCGATGGCGATATTCCCACTGCCAGCCAGTTTGATGACATCTATTACTCCGGCCGTAGCGGTCTAGATGAATCGCGCTATGTCTTTTTACAGCACAATCAATTAGCGCAGCGTTGGCAGCAGCTGGAAACCGGTAGCCATTTTACCATTGTGGAAACAGGTTTTGGCACCGGTCTCAATTTTCTCGCTGCCTGGCAACTATGGCAGCAGCAAGCGCCGGTCGGCGCCAAGCTACACTTCATCTCTGTAGAAAAACATCCTTTAAAACGAGAAGAATTATGTCGCGCATTGTCCATCTGGCCCGAGCTGCAGGTAATGGCCGACCAGCTAATTGACCAATATCCGGTACTCATCCCCGGACAACATTATCTCAATTTTGAAAACGGCTCAGTCAATCTGACCTTAGTGCTGGGCGACGCCAAAACCAGCCTTGAACAATTACGCGACAGCGACCATCCTCAATGGCAACACCGCCAGTCCTTTCAGATAGATGCCTGGTTTTTGGATGGGTTTGCACCCTCAAAAAACCCTGATTTATGGAATGACGGTATATACGCATTACTCTCTGATTTAAGCTGTGAGCAAACCACCTTCTCCACCTTTACCGCCGTCGGCTCAGTGCGCAGGGCACTGACTGATTACGGCTTTAACATAGAGAAAGTCAAAGGGTTCGGAAAGAAACGAGAGATGATGAAAGGGGTCTTTACCCATCAAAAAAAAGTCCCTGACAATAAACAACGACAGGCTATTGCCGGAATAAAAGCCCCCTGGTATGTCAATAGCAATGGTAGCAACCAGATATCTGTCGATAGACATATTGCGATTATCGGAGGCGGTCTTGCGGGAGTCACCAGTGCCTATGCAATGGCGCAACGGGGCTGGCAGGTAACACTCGTCGAGCGTCAGCAAGCATTAGCCGAGGGTGCATCTGGTAACTCACAAGGCATGTTGTACACCAAATTATCACCAAAAACAGGCACATTGAATCAGTTTACGATGGCGAGTTATTTATATGCTCTGCGGTACTACCGGCGATGGCAACACAAAGAAGCCGTTCCCAATGACCAGCTCGCTTTTTGCGGATTATTGCAATTGGCCATTAGTGATAAAGAACGACAGCTTATTTCGCAACTGCAGCATGCTTTCGGCGGTCAACCCGATCTCGTCCAATGTTTATCACAGCAGCAAGCCAGCGAAATTGCAGGCGTGGATGTAGGCAATCCTGGGTGGTTTTTCCCCGGAGCTGGATGGTTATCTCCAGCCTACTTGTGTCAATCACTGGCGGCACACCCTGGCATTGATATCGTCCGTCATACTGAAGTACTCGATATCGAATTGTCTGGCAGCAAGTGGCAGCTCAGCGGAGCTGCAAATCAGTCCGTGGCCTCAGCCGATGCCATTATTATTGCCAATGGCCGAGATGCCGTTCAGTTCCAACAAACAGCCCACCTCCCGGTCAAAACTATTCGCGGGCAAGTGACTCTGCTCAATTCAAGCTATACTCACAGCGATCTCAACACCATCATCTGTCATGAAGGTTATATCACCCCGGCAAGTAATGGCCGGCATAGCCTTGGAGCCACCTTTGACAATGGTGATACCGATCTTTCATTGAGAGCCTTTGATCATCAACGCAATCTCACCAGTCTCGAAGGTGCAGTCCCGAAGTTATTCAAACAGCCAATCTCTAGCATTGATATGTCGACACTAGGGGGACGCGCCGGATTACGTTGCACCAGTCCAGATTATCTGCCTCTGGTCGGACCCGCTCATAACTACTCCCAATTCATCGATAACTATGGCGTACTCAGGAAAAACGCACATCAAAATATCGCTACACCCGGCTGTTATCATCCCAACCTCTATCTAAATATCGCTCATGGTTCCCGTGGAATTACTTCTACCCCTCTGTGCAGCGAACTACTCGCATCGCTAATTTGCGGCGAGCCTCACCCGCTGCCGAGACATCTAATCACCGCACTAAATCCTGCAAGGTTTACTATTCGCGATCTGGTACGCAACAAAATTTAGATAAGCGCCCTATTTCACGGTACGATGGGTCGGAAGTTGCTCCCCTAACTGATAAAAAATTGAGGAGGTTACACCGTTGACATCACCTAATGTCCCGACGGCATTCCCCAGTGGAATGGGCAGTATCCACAACTACTATGAAGGACTAGTTTTCGCCGCCATTAGAATGAAGCTACCCACACAGTATCGCAGCACGGCTTATATTGCAGATATTGCCTGTGTTGCACTCAACGAGCTGCCCTCTCGATATATCCGTCACGAAGTCGACATGTCATTCTATTTAACCTCACAGGAACGGCATATAATGTCCAAGACCGTTGAACGCGCAGTCAGCAAAGCCATCGTTTATATCAACAACAACAATCAGAACTACGATTAATGCGGTACTTATTACTCATTATTCTGCTGAGTTGCCTATCATCGGTTTCATTGGCCAACCCACTGATCAGGAAAAGTTCGGTTGTTGAATACCAGTATCACATCGTAGCAAGTTACCCGCACTCTACCGAAATTTTCACCCAAGGCCTCGAATATCGTCGGGGTTTACTCTATGAAAGTGCTGGCCAGCGCAGCCAGTCACGGGTAACCAAACGTTCGCTCAACGCCGCAAAACCGATAAAAACAACGCCTCTTTTGCAGCGCTACTTCGGCGAAGGACTAAGTTTGTTGAACAACCAACTCTTTCAGCTGACATGGCAATCTGGTCGCGGTTTTATTTACCACCCCGACACCCTGAAAAAAATCGGTGATTTTCCCATCGACGGTGAAGGCTGGGGGCTGACCAATGATGGACAAAACCTCATCGTCAGCAATGGCAGCTCTCAAATCTCATTCGTCGACCCAGAAAAATTCTCCATTGTTCGAACACTACATGTGACTATCGACGGCATTCCAGTGCCTAAAATCAACGAACTGGAATGGGTGGATGGGGTTATCTATGCCAACATCTGGCAAAGCGACTGGATTGTCATGATAGACTCGCAAAGCGGCGATGTGGTTGGCAAAGTTTTTTTAAAAAACCTGCTCCCGGACGAACTAAAGTCTTACAAAACAGATGTCTTAAATGGCATCGCTTTTGACCACCAAGAACAACGATTACTCGTGACAGGTAAATACTGGCCGCGTATTTATCATATCGAGCTGACAGCTATTAAATAACCCTCTGGCAATAACCTTTAAGGTTTACGCCAGAGGGAAAACACTTCTGATCAATTGTTTGAAAGTCCCGCGGATCGAGCTATAGTTAAGCCGCAATTTACCGACAATAATTACTTTTTCTAGGAAACAACTATGCGCTTACCTGTCATTGTGGGCATGGGTGGAGTTAACGCTGCCGGCCGAACCTCCGGCTTTCAGAGCTTTCGCCGCATGATCATCGACGTATTACCCGACCACGAACGCACAGACACCCTGCTTGGGCTTGCCGTTATGATGGGGCTGGTTACAGCCGAAGGCGGGGATGTAGGGAAAAGTTACTATCGCGATGCGGCAGCCGGGGAAGCGGGCAAACTTCTGACGGCAAGCGAAGTCGCTGAGCAATATGGTCAACGCGTCATCGATGGCACGCTGGTGCGCCGCGTCGAATCCAGTTATTTTGATGTGGACGCCCTACGCTGGCAGTCGAACGGCACTTTAAAACCAGATCCAAACCAGCATACCGGAGAGATACAGTTTGTCCTTGCAACAAATCAGCTGCCGAAAGAGCTACCTGACAATTGGTCGCTTCAGTCTCAGGATGACAAACATGTGCTGGTAACGGTTGCCGGCGACCTCAACGTAAAGATCGACAATTTCCGCGATTTTCCATTTAAAGCCGCAGGACAGCTTCCTAGCGGATTTAATATGAGCGAACTGTACAACTCTAGGTTCCAGCCTCGCGGCCTGCAAATGGCACTGTTTGGTGCCACTGATGCGTTGCGTTCGATGGGCATTGAATGGGATACCGTGCTGAAACATATTCAGCCGGATCAAGTCGGTGTTTATTCAAGCAGCGGCTTTGGGCAAATGGACGCCAACGCCTACGGCGGCATGCATCAGGCTCGGATGAAAGGCGAACGTGTCACGACGAAATCACTCGCGATGGGCATTAATTCTATGCCGACAGATTTTATCAATGCCTATGTACTTGCCAATGTGGGTATAGCCAGCAGCTCAGTCGCTGCCTGCGCAACATTTCTATCAAATCTGCGTCATGCCATTTCAGATTTACAGACGGGCAAAATCAGAGTGGCTATGGTGGGCAACAGTGAAGCACCTATAGGACCAGAACTGATGGACGGCTTTGGCACGATGGGTGCACTGGCTACTGATGACAATATGGTCAAAACCTATGGCGACACGGTCGTAGATCATCGCCGCGCCAGCCGTCCCTTTGGCAACAACTGTGGCTTTACCATTGGCGAAGCCAGCCAGTACTTCATGTTGATGGACGACGAGCTCGCACTTGAATTGGGCGCCCCTTGTCTCGGCTCTATCACTGATGTTTTTATCGACGCTGACGGCGTTAAAAAATCGATTACGGCACCTGGCCCAGGCAATCACATTACTATGGCCAAGGCAGCCGCGGCAGCTACGGCAGTAGCCGGTGGTCAGGCGCTGCGTGAAAAAAGTTTTGTCCTCGCCCACGGCTCAAGTACGCCACAAAACCGCATCACTGAATCTCAAATTCTTGACCAGGTTGCGGAGGCATTTGATATTAGCGACTGGCCTGTTTTAGCGGTAAAAGCTTATGTGGGACACACCATCGCACCTGCCGGCGGCGATCAACTGGCCGCCGCTCTTGGCACCTTCCAGTATGGCATTTTACCCGGCATCCAGACCATTGATGCCGTTGCTGATGATGTTCACCAGCAGCGTCTGAAAATGGGTCCCGAACATCAGCAAATCAATCCAGACAATCTCGAGATTGCGATTTTAAATTCTAAAGGTTTTGGCGGTAACAACGCTTCAGCCGTCGTACTATCGCCAATGCGCACTGAAAGCATGCTGACAAAGCGGCATGGCGAACAGGCGATGAGTGTTTATCGACAGAAACGCGAAAATAGTCTTGCCGCAGCCGATGACTATTTCCATCGCGCTGACAATGGCGACTACGCGCCTATCTATCGCTTTGGTGAAGGATTAATTGCCGACGAGGATATCTCTATGAATCAGCAAACTTTAACTATTAAGGGGCTCGCTAATTCCATCCAATTACCGCAAACAAATCACTATGCCGATATGACCGACAATTAGTTAAACCACTCTATCAGGGTGCTTAGATTAGCTCAGGGGCAAAAAAGCCCCTGAAAAGCCAGCAGATGTACAGCGGTGAGCGGTGGTATCGCCAACAACACTGCCTGCTGCTGGACTTAATCTTGCGGTTTTAACGCTTTCAACCGCCGAGCCTTTTCTTCGCGTTTTTCATACAGCTGTTCAACCACCTCAGAACCCATGTGGAACTCTCCTCGCCGGTCAGCCAACTGCATTTGTTTTTCTCGTTCGGCGAAACGCTGCTTTTGTTGCTGAGTCAGCTTTTCGTAACACCGCGGGCAACTGACCCCTTTTTCATAGTTGTCACTGGCTTTGTCGTCGTCAGTAATGGGCAGTCGACAGGCATGACATTGATCATAGTGCCCTTTTTGTAATTGATGATCGACAGTGACTCGGTCATCAAACACAAAGCACTCACCCTGCCACAACGTCTCCTCTGCTGGCACCTCGTGCAGATACTTCAATACTCCACCTTTTAAATGATAGACCTCGTTAAATCCCTGCTCTTTCAGATACGCGGTCGACTTCTCACAACGTATCCCGCCGGTACAAAACATCGCTACCTTTTTATGTTGCTGTGGGTCGAGATTGTCTTTCACATATTGCGGGAAATCGCGAAAGGTCTCTGTATTGGGGTTAATCGCGCCTCGAAATGTACCCACCTGAACTTCATAATCATTCCGGGTATCGACTAGTAAAACCTCTGGATCACTAATTAGCGCATTCCAGTCCTTCGGCTCCACATAGGTGCCTACCACTTCTCTGGGGTCAATACCCTCCACACCCATCGTCACAATTTCTTTCTTTAATTTAACTTTAGCGCGCAAAAATGGCCGTTTATTAGTATACGACTCTTTACAATCGATGTTAGACAGACATGGATCCTGCTGCAGCCATGCTAGTAAACTGTCGATGCTTTCGCGGGATCCGGCAACGGTGCCGTTAATACCTTCACCGGCCAGCAGCAAGGTGCCCAATACATTCAGTGATTTCATTAACGCCATCAAGGGCGTTCTTAGCGATTCATAGTGGTCGAGGGTGACAAATTTATACAGGGCGCAAACCACGTATTCTTGTGGCGGCTTAGGCGGTTCTTTGTGCTCTAACATGGTATTCTCCTCAGCTATCCGGAACGTAAATCCGGTGCGTCAACTCTGCGAGATTATAGGTAATTGAGCCGAGGATGTCTCGTATCAACTACAATCATAAATATTGGCTGAGTAACCCTATAAGACTGACACTGAAACGTAACAATTTATATCGATACTACATCAGCACTACACAAGCGTTAGCTAGCACTACGCCAGCTATTTAGTCACCACAACATCGAGAATTTGAATTGGAAACATTAAATGCATTTGGCGATATAGGGAATATCGTACAACTGGCTGTCGCGCCAGTTTTCCTGCTAACCGGTATTGCTGCGTTCCTCGGCGTTCTGTCCAATCGACTGGGTAGAATCACTGACCGCGCCCGTGTTCTCGAACGCCGCCGGGCTAACATCTCCGGAGATCGCTATACGCTCATTGAAAAAGAACTCACCTCGCTTTGGCGGCGAATCAGCATGATTAACAAAGCTATTCGCCTGTGCACTTCCAGCGCATTGTTGGTTTGTCTGGTGGTGGTCATGCTTTTCGTGGGAGGGCTATCTCCCTTCGACTTGTCGGTATTGGTAGCGGTCTTTTTTATTACCGCAATGATTGCCCTCATTATTGGCCTGATCTATTTTTTACGTGAAGTCACCAAGGCAACGCGCAGTTCTCAGATAGGTATGGAGATAGCTGTCGATGATATACATCTGGAGAAAAAAGACTAGATTTACAGGTTATTCACAGCTAACTAATGCTATTAGCTAACATTACTAGCAAGACTAAAACAACGAAAAAATATATCAGCGCCACGATAAAAACATGCAGGCCATTAGCCCGCCGAAAATCATTCTCTCGACTGGCTTTTGCTCTCACACCGATATGAGATGACAACACCACGATGATTGTCTGCCAAAGCGACAGGCTTTCCTCACCTTCATCCGGCCGCTCAAAATATCGGGGCTTTTTTTCCTTCATCAAAATCTCTCTTCAGCAGCTTTATCAAGCTGTCGCTGAAACGCTAATCTATTCCTCGCCGTCATCCATCTTGATGAACAACGTTGATAGGATTTCATCCACCGCGCTGTCGTCCATGCCCGCATTCTCTAGGTCACAACTGTAGGTAATCAGCAGCAGTAAATCATCACCCCTCAAATACCACTCTCGTAGGGCATCTCCGTCATCCTGATAGCTATAATAGTAACCATTCAATCCGAACAATTTAACCACCTGCCCGTGACCAAACTGCGACTCAATATCTTCGGTATACAACCGCAACTCACTGTCATCTACCGGACCGTTTTCCTTCTGTAACGTTGTAATCGCAATTTCCCCGACTCCATCTTCGTCACTGATGAGAATAGTCTCGTCGTCTTGCTCAGCCTCCCATTCATCTGGCAGTTCGATAATCCACCACTGACTCTCAACTGCTCTCATTGTCGAACTCCTCTTTAAGCGATTGCGATGGGTGACTTAGAAAAATCTTTACACATCACCAGCGCCGTTTCCCGACCGCTATTGGCGGGATAGTAATTTTTTCGCTCTCCGATACTGGTGAAGCCCAGCGAATAGTAAAGAGCCTGTGCTGCTCTGTTGGAGAGCCTTACTTCCAAAAAGCATTTGATAATGCCCTGTTTCTTTTGATTATCTAGGCCCTGTTGCAATATTTTTCGTCCTAGTCGCTGGCCCTGCATCACCGGACTTATCGCAATGTTAAGCAATGTCGATTCATCTAGCACACTGGAGAAGATGGAAAACCCACAAACTTGTTCATCGATCACCAATACCGAGCAGTTATCTTTTCCGGCCAGACTTTCTGCAAATTGGCTGTGAGGCCAGGGAAATGCGGCCACGGATTTCTCAATACCAGCGACCACTGACAGGTCCTGAACCCGCATTTCTCGCAAATGCATTAGATCTGCTTAAGAACGCGATGCAGTGGACCAAGATCACGCCAAACTTCGAGTTTGACACTGGGCTCGATCAGCATTTGACTAGCGCTTTGAGTACGAATGAGCTGCACATCCAACTGACCATATTTAACAAATTCCCCGACCGGTAAGGGATCACGACTAACATAACGACAAGCCAAATCACCCATCACCAGAAAGTACCGTTTGCTCATCTGATCTGCTTGCTTCGCAAGAAAGGCTCCCAATGTTTGCCGTGCGGCGATTTCACCCTGATCAATCTGGTTGTTTTTATTCATCGGCCAGACAAACGCATCAATCGATAGCTGCTGCTTACCTGCGCCTAGTGCGAAAAGCATGTTGTGCAGCAGCTGCAAATAATCCTGCGGGTTAACGTGCCCCTCAAGACCGGCGTCAATGATTAGTAGGTTGGAAGCACGCACAATAGAGAGTGAAAATTGTGGTGCGTCCTGCGACGTTTGCTGGATCTCTGCAGGTGCCATCGTGCTGGCTGCCACTGGTTTCCTAATCCTGTTGTCATGATCATCAACAAATAAGGCGTGCGCAGCTGCAGCATGCCCTTTTGCAGCAACGGGAACTTTTTCCGCAGGCATAGAATGTAATGAAGCTGCTACAAACTCAGCGGGTACAGGCTCTTCAATATGGGGAACAGCGCACAACTTTGATGCGAGTGCACCCGGCAATTGCAGGCGTGGCACGTAGGCATCAACACCCATTGCCTTCAAATATCCAAGTCGCTGCAATTCATTAACCACGGCTAGACACCGCCCTGGGGATGGGCTTTTATGACACCAGCGTCCAGCACATTAAGCGCATTCAGATACGCTTTAACTGATGCCACGATAACATCTGTATCTGAGCCGAGGCCGTTAACTATTTCGCCTTCTTTTTCAAGTCTGACTGTGACATCACCCAGCGAATCGGTTCCCTGTGTCACCGCGCTAACGAGATACAGCTGCAACGCGGTCTGGCTACTAGCGATTTTTTCAATAGCCTTAAAGGCCGCGTCCACCAAACCATCACCTTGAGATTCAGTCTGATGGTCAACACCGGCAATAGTGAGCGTTAGTGAAGCGTGGGGTTTAACGCCGGATTTCGACGTTGCCTCTAAATTTGAAAATTGAAATTTCTCAGCAATACTCGGTGCAGTTACCCGGCTAACCAGTGCCTGCAGATCCTCATCAAAGATTTCGTGCTTCTTATCCGCTAACTCTTTAAAGCGAGCAAAGGCGTGACCAAGCTCCTCTGGAGACTCGAAGGTGACTCCCAGCTCTTCAAAACGCGCTCTCACTGCAGCCCGCCCCGAATGTTTTCCAAGCACTAACTTATTGGATTTCCATCCGACGTCTTCTGCTTTCATAATTTCGTAGGTTTCGCGATGTTTTAAAATGCCGTCCTGATGAATACCCGACTCATGAGCAAAAGCGTTGGCACCGACAATGGCTTTATTCGGCTGTACCGGAAACCCGGTAATTGAAGACACTAATCGCGAAGTGGGAACAATATGTATGGGGTCAATACGCGTTGTTACTGGAAACACATCGGCGCGCGTTTTTACCGCCATGACAATTTCTTCAAGAGAAGCATTGCCGGCTCGCTCTCCCAAGCCATTAATCGTGCATTCCACCTGTCGCACGCCATTCATAACAGCCGCCAGCGAGTTAGCAACAGCCAAGCCCAAATCATTGTGGCAGTGCGTCGAAAATATCGCTTTGTCGGCATTCGGAACCCTTTCCATGATGTTCTTAAACATAGCACCGTATTCTTCCGGGGTGCCATAGCCCACGGTATCGGGGATATTAATGGTCGTTGCGCCCGCGTCAATCACCGCCTCGATCATTCGACACTGGAAGTCAAACTCTGATCGACTACCATCTTCCAGCGAGAACTCAACGTCCCCACAGAGGTTCCGAGCCAGACTAACCATTCCTACCGCCTGCTCTAGCACTTGCTCAGGGCTCATCATCAACTTATATTTCATGTGGATCGGCGAGGTGGCAATAAAGGTATGAATTCGACCAGAATTAGCACTCTTTATCGCTTCTGCTGTGCGCTTTATGTCAGCAGGCATCGCCCGGGACAAACTACAGATGGTGCTATCTTGAACCGTTTCGGCCACGGCTTTAATCGCATCGAAATCGCCACCGCTGGCAATAGCAAAACCAGCCTCGATAACATCAACATGCATTTTTTCCAACATCTTGGCGATACGGACTTTTTCATCCCGTGTCATTGAAGCGCCGGGGCTCTGCTCGCCATCTCGCAGTGTTGTATCAAAAATAATCAGATTGTCTTTCGTGCTCATAGTCGGGCGGCTCTCACAGTCAATACGAGTAGTAGTGTGTTCAATAGTGTAGAGAATAAACTAAAAAGTGGCCAAAACTAACCGGGATCGTAAAAAAACCTACTCATACCTCGCCGTTTATTTAATTATTAACGGGCAATGCAGTGTTTACTGGAAATTTCAGGGAATCAGCGAAGACTTAATGCTCTCGATGACTTATTCTACGTTGCTCAAATACTATTATTCACTGGTGCTATACCGGCTATTCATCGGAAATTTTGATGCTATCTGTAGATCGCGGTATGGTAGCTCTGCTTAAAAGAGCCGCGACACTGTCTGCTGCGGCTACCAAGAACAGGCGGCTGATCCTGTCAGCATTTATTTTGGCCAGCGAGCACCTTTTTAAACCGTTTTGACACGGGCGAGTCACTGTGACGATCCTAACAACCAGAGAAGGACAACTTATGATTATTGGTATCCCAAGGGAGCTAGAGGCCGGAGAAACCCGAGTCCCTGTTATCCCCGCTTCGGTAAAGCGATTTACTGATCAGGGTGCGGAAGTTCATATTGAGTCAGGTATGGGGTTGTCCATCCGCATTCAAGATAGTGACTACGAGCAAGCTGGCGCGAAGATAATCTCCGATCGAACAGCACTCCTCAACAATGCCGATATCATCTTGCGACTCCGCAAGCCGGCTCTGGAAGAAGTGAGCCAGCTTAAGAAAGGCGCTATTCATATCTCTTTTCTCGATCCGTTCAATGACAACGATTTGGTCGATGCCTTTGCAGCTGCAGGCATTACCTCGATCAGCATGGAAATGATCCCCCGCACCACCCGTGCTCAAAAAATGGATGCATTAAGCTCTCAGGCGAGCTTGGCAGGCTATGCCATGGTGGTATTGGCCGCCGACCGTTTAGATAAAATTCTCCCGATGATGATGACTCCGGCCGGGACAATTTCTCCTTCTCGAGTATTCATTATCGGCGCCGGCGTTGCGGGACTGCAAGCGATTGCGACCGCTAAGCGCATGGGAGCTAGAGTTGAGGCTTTTGATACTCGGCCAGTGGTAAAAGAACAGGTTGAGTCATTGGGCGGTAAATTCGTTGAAATAGACCTAGGCGAAACCGGGCAAACAGCCGGCGGTTATGCCAATGCACTCACTGAAGAACAGGTGAAACTGCAGCTCGAAGGCCAAAAGAAAATCTGCTCACAGTCGGACATTGTTATCACTACCGCGCAGTTGTTTGGTCGCCCGGCACCGATCGTCGTTACCAAAGACATGCTTGCTGCGATGAAACCCGGCAGTGTTGTGGTTGATTTGGCAGTAGAGTCAGGTGGTAATGTTGAAGGCTCAGTAGCCGGTGAAGAAATCGAAATTAACGGCGTCAAAGTCATTGGCCTAGCGAATATGCCGGGCCGCGTTGCTGGTGATGCTAGCCAAATGTATTCCGCTAACTTACACAATCTGGTTTTGGAATATTGGAATAAAGAAACTCAACAATTCGATCTCGATATGGACGATGAAATTATCAAGGGCTGTGTTATCACCCATGATGGTGAGTTGACTAACGAAATGATTCAAAAGGCAAGGGGCTAATCATGGAAGCTGTATACCTATCATTTATTCTAATGCTCTCCATTTTCCTGGGTTTCGAGCTAATTTCAAAAGTGCCTGCCACATTACACACACCGTTAATGTCTGGCTCCAACGCTATCTCTGGTATTACCGTTGTTGGCGCTTTGACAGCCGCCAATAGTGGTAGCCCTGATTTGGCATTATGGCTGGGAACAATCGCCGTAGCATTAGCCACCATTAACGTTGTTGGTGGGTATATGGTAACTGACCGCATGCTGGCCATGTTTAAGAAAAGAAACTAGGAGCCAGTAATGACACAATCTCTCGATATGACCATGATCATTAATCTCGCCTACATCGTAGCGGCGATCCTATTTGTTTACGGCCTTAAAATGCTGAGCTCCCCGGCTACAGCACGGAAAGGTAATCTATTGTCGTCGCTTGGTATGTTCATCGCGATTGTAGTAACTCTGGCCAACGAAATAAAACTACCCTGGGAGAATATCGTCACAGGGCTGATTATTGGCGCACTGATTGGTGCTGTCGCTGCGCGGAAGGTTGAAATGACTGGCATGCCAGAACTGGTAGCACTATTCAACGGCTTCGGTGGGGCGTCTAGCTTACTCGTCGGTATAGTGGCCGCGTTTGCCCTTACCAACACGACTTTTACCAACGTCACGATTATACTTTCGATATTAATCGGTGGCGTAACGCTAACCGGTAGTCTTATTGCCTATGGCAAACTGAGCGAAAGACTGCCGAGCAAGGCGATCCAATTTGGCGGCCAGCAACTATTTAATGGTGCGCTGGTACTCGCTATTATTGCCGCTGCCGTCATGTTCTGCCTGAATCCTGGTATTGAAAGCCCCTGGCTGTTGGCGGTGATTGGCCTATCGCTGTTATTCGGCATAATGATTACAATTCCTATCGGCGGCGCCGATATGCCAGTGGTCATCGCCCTGCTAAATTCATACTCCGGATTGGCCGCATGTGCCGCAGGTTTTGTGTTGAACAACAACCTACTTATTGTGTCTGGCTCACTAGTGGGAGCCAGTGGATTAATTCTTACTAATATTATGTGTAAGGCTATGAACCGCTCTCTCAGTAATGTGCTATTCAGCGGCTTTGGCGCCGCAAAGGTATCAACGGCGAAAATTGAAGGGGAAGTCAAACCAATCATCGCAAGCGATGCATACCTGATACTCGAAGCGGCTCAGAGCGTTGCGATTGTTCCCGGTTATGGTATGGCAGTCGCGCAGGCACAGCATGTTGTCCGAGAATTAGCTGATCATTTGGAAAACAATGGGTGTGAAGTTCAGTTTGCTATCCATCCGGTTGCCGGTCGTATGCCGGGACATATGAATGTATTGCTAGCTGAAGCCAGCGTACCGTATGACCAATTGGTTGAAATGGATGATATTAATCCAAGAATGGGCAATGTCGATGTTGCTATTGTTATCGGGGCTAATGATGTGGTTAACCCCGCGGCCAATAACGATGAAAGCAGCCCGCTTTATGGTATGCCCGTTATCAATGTGACTGAAGCTCGGACCGTTTTCGTATTGAAGCGTTCAATGGGCTCCGGTTTTTCCGGTGTTGATAACCCACTCTTCTTTGGTGAAAATACACGGATGTTATTCGGCGATGCGAAGGAGTCGATTTCACATATCGTTGGTGAATTTAACGACTTATAAGTTTAAAAACAGGCAGCATTAAGAGTGACTATCATTACAGGAAACTGATTATTGGTGGTCATTTTGTGCCAGAGTTTTTGTCATACGTTGTATTTCGGTGCCGATGTGGGCACTTTTTCCACCATTAGCACCGCCAGTGGGCCGAGCATTTCCGCCCACTGACTGAACCCTCTCCGATTCGTTCCAGAGTTACCATCAGCAACAGCGCGCAGCCCAGCACCCTTCTCCTCGATCCAGCTGGATCCACACAGTTAAATGGCGGCCGAAGCTACGCGGAGCGCGAGCAGACGTTATTATACGGATCTTTACTGTCTGAGAGGCCAGACTCCTTATTGACTCACACCAAAAGCCTATTTCAAAGAACAGGAAAGGTGGCAGAATTTCGACCTTTTCGAACAACAGTGGGGGTCATCGAATAGAGCAATAATCAGTGGGTTTTTGTACTAGACATACTTAGAAAGTGTGATGGTTGTCGCTGCTAAACTGCTAACAACGACCAGCCGATTGCGTCAAGCATTCAGCACGTGAAGGACCTCTTCCAACTCAGTAATCATTTGACGAATCATCAGCTGATAGTCGCCATTTCCCACCTCATCATCTTCACCCGACATCCGTTGCCGAGCACCGCCAATGGTATAACCCTGATCATACAATAGACTACGAATCTGGCGAATAAGAATGACATCCTCTCGCTGATAATAACGCCGGTTACCTCGCCGCTTAACCGGTTTGAGATTGGGAAATTCCTGTTCCCAGTAACGCAGTACGTGAGGTTTTACTGCACACAGCTCGCTCACTTCACCGATCGTAAAATAACGCTTCCCCGGAATAACCGGTAACTCATCGTTGTGGCTCGGTTCCAACATACGCTTCAACTCTTACTTTTAACTTCTGTCCCGGCCGAAATGTTACAACGCGACGGGCGGAAATGGGAATCTCTTCCCCAGTTTTTGGATTACGACCCGGTCTTTGGCTTTTATCTCGCAGATCAAAATTACCAAAACCTGATAACTTGACCTGCTCATTATCTTCCAAAGAGTATCGAATTTCTTCAAAAAAGTGCTCTACCACCTCTTTGGCTTCTCGCTTATTAAGCCCTAGTTCTTCGTAAAGCTTTTCGGCCATTACGGACTTCGTCAGAGCGGTCATACACACGGTTCCTTACGCACTTGTTGCTTAACGTAACGTAGCGCCGAACCTTTGTTGTAACTGGCTCACCACTCGCTCGACAGAAGCATTTACTTCGTCTTCATTAAGAGTGCGTGAAGAATGCTGATACGTCAAGCCGAGAGCCAGACTTTTTTCTTTAAGATCAATGCCTTTACCCTCATAGATGTCAAACAACCTGAGGTTGCGCAGCTCATCTCCGGCTACTTCTCGCACAGCATTGAGCACCGAATTGGCCTCGATACCTCGCTCCAACAAAATAGCCAAATCCCGCCTGACTTCAGGAAATTTGGACAATTCTGTGAACTTTGGCAACTCCGCGCTGGTAATTGCTGACAATTCTACTTCAAATAAATAAATTGGCTGGGCGAAACCCATTTTCTTTTGTAACAGCGGATGAATCGTTCCAACATACCCCACCGTCTTTCCTTGATAGCAAATTGCGGCTGTTTGTCCGGGATGTAACGCAGGATGCTCACCCGCCACAAACACTAAATCGGTATTATTACCCAAACCGCTGAGGGCCAACACTGATTCCAAATCCCCTTTCAAATCATAAAAATCAACAAGCTCACCATTTTCCGACCAAGATTCAGGCTCCCTACGCCCGGTAATTGCACCCGCTAACATTGCATCCTGTTTCGGTAAGTCGTCGCCGTTAGGGATAAATCGCAAACCACTTTCGAACAACCGGATTCTGGACTGCTGGCGGTTTAGATTATGCTCCATCACACCCAGCAAACCTGGCCACAAGCTAGTGCGCATAACGGCCATATCTGATGAAATAGGGTTGGTTAGCGCCACCGTATCGTCCTGAGGACACACCAGCTGCTGTGCCTTAGGCTCTATGAAGCAATATGTAATAGCCTCTTGATAGCCTCGAGCTACCAGCTGCCGCCTTATCGCTCTCAGGCCTGTTTTCGTTTCCGTCTTAGCTTGCAACGCAAGATCTGAATGAATACGAGTCACCGGCAGGCGGTTATACCCATATATCCGTGCTATTTCCTCAAGCAAATCGGCTTCAATAGCAATATCAAACCGCCAAGAGGGCGCTACAACTATCCAACCCTGATCCGTTGTAGTGACCGTCAGACCCAATCGAGTCAGAATACCGGTGACTTCATTTCTTTCAATGTCCAATCCCAGTAATTTTTTTATCCGAGCTGCCCTTAGTTCGATTTCAGCGGCAATGGGAATATCGCTTGAAACCAACTCGATTATAGGGCCAGGCTGGCCGCCAACAATATCCAGTAATAATTGCGTCGCCCGTTCTATAGCAGGCACTTGCAACTGGTAGTCGACGCCGCGTTCAAACCGATGCGAGGAATCCGTGTGCAAGCCGTAAGCGCGGGCTCGTCCGGCCAGCTTTACCGGCGCAAAAAACGCCGCTTCGAGAAATATATCCTGACTTGTAGGCTTCACAGCGGTCGCTTCACCGCCCATAATTCCGGCCAAGGCTACTGGCCTTTGGTGATCAGCGATAACCAGGGTGCCTGCCTGTAGCTCCAGCTCCTGTCCATCCAGTAAAGTCATTTTTTCTGATTCTTGTGCATGACGGACCCGAATACCACCCTCTAATGAGCGCAGATCAAAAGCGTGCATGGGCTGACCCAGTTCGAGTAATACGTAGTTGGTGACGTCAACAACCGCATCAATCGAGCGAATACCTGAACGCCGTAACTTCTCTTGCATCCATAGAGGGCTAGGCTGACCGACATCGACGCCACGAATAATCCGACCGACATAACGAGGGCAGTCCGCCCCCGCTTCAATATCTATTGCCAAGCGATCATCAATCTGTGGTTTTACTGGTGCTATTAACGGTGCAACCACATCACACTCATAAATAACACCAACGTCACGTGCAATACCGGCAACACTCAAACAGTCAGCTCTGTTAGGCGTCAAGTCCACCTCGATCACGGTGTCATCCAGATCCAAATAATCACGCAAGTTAATGCCTACCGGAGCATCACCAGCCAGTTCCATCAAACCCTCATTAGCATCGGATAAACCCAGCTCCTGCTCGGCGCATAACATACCAAAGGATTCTACCCCTCGAAGCTTGGCTTTCTTGATTTTAAATCCTTTAGGGCTATCACCCGGCAATACCGCGCCAACCGTGGCAAAAGGAATCTTTATTCCAGTGCGGGCATTCGGTGCACCACAAACAACTTGAACGATTTCATCTCCACCGGCAACCTGACATACTCGTAATTTGTCTGCATCCGGATGCTGCTCAATGGCGATAATTTCGCCGACAACAACGCCGGTAAACTCGCCGGCCACCGCTTCAACACCGTCGACCTCTAAACCCGCCATGGTGATCTTTTCCACCAGGTCCTCAATAGACACGCCGGGGTTAACCCATTCTTGCAGCCAATTTTCGCTAATTTTCATGGTCTTTTAAATCTCTATTTGACTATCGCTGATATCAAATTTTGTCATTCAATCTCTGCGATTCATTATTTTTAGCGTCGGGCAACCGCCCCCCAGCGCTCGAGTCGCCGCTAGCGGAATTGTTCCAGAAAACGCAGGTCATTTTCAAAAAACAATCGCAAGTCATTAACGCCGTAACGCAACATTGCCAAGCGCTCTACACCCATACCAAAGGCGAAACCGGTAAATTTTTCTGTATCGATATTGGAATATTCAAACACCCGGGGATGAACCATGCCGCAGCCCATAACTTCCAACCACCCGGTTTGGCTACATACACGACAGCCTTCGCCGTTACACATCACACATTGAATATCCACTTCCGCTGAGGGTTCAGTAAATGGAAAATAAGAAGGCCGAAACCGTACCGCCAACTCTTTCTCAAAGAACACTCTCAGAAACTCTTCAACAATCCCTTTGAGGTCAGCAAAACTGCTGTTTTCGCTAATCAGCAGACCTTCGACCTGATGAAACATTGGTGTATGCGTCAGGTCCGAATCACAGCGATAGACACGACCCGGACAAATGATTTTTAATGGCGGTTCAGACGACTCCATAACCCTTACTTGAACGGGAGAAGTGTGTGTTCTCAAAACCGTTGACTCATCAATATAAAAGGTGTCATGCATCGCTCTGGCCGGATGATGAGCCGGAATATTCAGTGCTTCGAAGTTGTGGTAGTCATCCTCAATTTCCGGGCCTTCGACTGTTTCGAAACCTATCGCCTCAAAGAAATCAGCTATGCGCTCTATGGTTCGAGTGACGGGGTGCAAGCCACCCGTTGCCTGACCACGCCCTGACAAAGTGATATCAATGGTTTCAGCCGCTAGCTTTTCAGCAACTGCGGCGCCTTCAAGAATATCTTTACGCTCAGCAATCGATTCCTGTAGAGTTTGTTTTACTTGATTAATTTCAGCTCCGGCGGCAGGGCGCGCTTCGGCCGATAGTTTACCCAAACCTTTCAACAGACCGGTGATACTGCCTTTTTTACCTAAGTAATCCACCCGCACTTGGTCAAGTGCAGCAGGATCTTCGGCACTGGCTATGGCCGTTCGAGCTTCATTCGCCAGAGACTCCAGATTTTCCATTGTCTATTCTCTACTTGTTATAAAACATTCTACGGAGCACGAAACCAAAAATAGGGAAAGAGCGCCAGCCCTTTCCCTATTCAGTTGTTATTAAATGGAACGACGTTCCAATCTAATAATTTACGCTAAGGCGGCTTTCGCTAGATCGACTACAGCGCCAAAAGCTGGCTTATCGTGCACAGCTAAATCAGCCAATACGCGACGGTCCAAACCGATATTCGCTTTTTTCAATCCAGCAATCAGACGGCTGTATGACAACCCGTTAGCACGCGACTGTGCGTTAATACGAGTAATCCACAGGGCACGAAACTGACGTTTACGCTGACGGCGGTCACGGTAGGCGTATTGTCCAGCTTTAATAACTGCTTGCTTGGCAACACGGAATACACGTGAGCGGGCACCATAGTAACCCTTGGCTTGCTTTAAAATCTTCTTGTGACGACGGTGTGCAGTCACACCACGTTTTACGCGAGGCATAATAGTCTCCTATTCTTAACCATTATTTGATATTCAAAGGATGACTGCGCTTATTTAGCACGCAACATACGATCGATTAACACTTTATCTGAAGCGTGAACTTCAGAAGTTCCACGTAGCTGACGCTTACGTTTAGTGGTCATCTTGGTCAAGATGTGACTTTTATGGGCACTTTTACGTTTATAACCAGCTCCGGTTTTTTTAAAACGCTTAGCTGCCCCGCTATGTACTTTAGCTTTTGGCATCGTTAGATACTCCGCATTTGAGAACCGATTATCTGAAGACTAAATAGCCGTCAACGGTTCTGAAATTAATCATTAATAAAACAAAAGAAACAACGGCCCTTACTTTCCCATGAAACATTACCACCGGGGTGGCAGGAAACCAGTGAGCTCGCGCTATCTCTTTTTACTCTTCGGGGCAATGACCATCGTCAACTGACGACCTTCCATCTTTGGAAATTGTTCAACCGAACCCAGCTCTTCGAGATCTTTTTCGACGCGCTTGAGTAAATCGATTCCCAACTCTTGATGAGCCATTTCACGGCCGCGGTAACGTAATGTCACTTTGGCTTTGTCCCCATTTTCAAGGAAACGTACCAGGTTGCGTAGTTTTACCTGATAATCTCCATCTTCCGTCCCAGGACGAAATTTCATCTCCTTAACCTGCGTTCGGACCTGCTTTTTCTTCTGCGCGGCCTGCTGTTTCTTCGCTTCGAACACATGTTTCCCATAGTCCATAATTTTACAGACTATCGGATCGGAATCTGCTATCTGTACCAGATCGAGTGTCGCCTCAGCCGCCGCTGCGCGAGCTTCTTCGATGGGCACTATGCCGACTTGTTCACCTTCGGCGCCTATTAGACGGACTTCTGTTGCTTCGATCTCATCATTAATCGTAGCCCGTTTGCTTTTACCTTTTTGCTTAATCGTTATTTCTCCGCTGTTTTCTCAAAACGAACACGACCGCGTCGCGCTACGTCCTCATTGAGTATCTGTTCAAAAGCTTCCAATGACATGGAACCAAGGTCCTCACCATTACGTGCACGCACGGCTACGGTCTGGTTTTCTATCTCCTTATCACCCACCACTAAAAGATAAGGAACCTTCTGAATTATATGCTCGCGAATTTTAAAGCCGATCTTCTCGTTTCTCAAGTCCGCATCGACCCTAATTCCGCTATTTTTCAAAGATTGGTGCACTTTTTTGACATATGGGGCCTGTTTGTCGGTGATATTGGCAATAACTACTTGAGTAGGTGCCAACCACGTAGGAAATGCACCCTCATAATGCTCAATCAAAATTCCGATAAAACGCTCAAAAGACCCCAAAATTGCTCGGTGTAACATGACTGGCGTTTGGCGTGATCCGTCCTCAGCAACGTACTGCGCGTCCAATCGGCCAGGCATAGAAAAATCGACCTGAATAGTACCCAACTGCCAGACTCGACCAATACAATCTTTCAACGAAAACTCAATTTTTGGTCCATAAAAAGCCCCTTCACCGGGCAATTCTTCCCACGGAAGACCTTTGCTGTTGAGCGCGTCCGCCAGCGCTTTCTCAGCCTTATCCCAACTTTCATCGGTACCAACACGCTGCTCAGGCCTTGTCGACAACCGATAGATAACATCGCTGAAGCCGAAATCCTCGTAGACTGAATGCAAAAAGTCGATAAAAACTGATACCTCGGGCTGAATCTGATTCTCAGTAGCAAATATATGCGCATCGTCCTGAACAAAACCACGTACCCGCATAATCCCATGTAACGAGCCAGAAGGCTCATTGCGATGACATGAACCAAACTCGGCCAGTCGCAATGGCAAGTCGCGATAACTCTTAAGCCCCTGGTTAAATATCTGAACATGGCAGGGGCAATTCATTGGCTTGATGGCAAAGTCGCGGCCATCTGCCTCTAAGGTAAACATGTCGTCGCCAAATTTATCCGCATGGCCGGACTTCTGCCACAAACTGAAATCAACCAATTGTGGTGTTTTAATCTCTTGATAGTTATTCAGCGTTTGCTGTTCCCGCATATAACTTTCGATTGTAGTGTAAATGCTCCACCCTTTCGGATGCCAAAACACCATGCCGGGCGCTTCTTCCTGCATATGAAATAGATCGTATTTTTTACCCAGCTTACGGTGATCCCGTTTCTCTGCCTCTTCCAGACGATGCAGGTATGCCTTCAGGTCTTTCTTGTTCGACCAGGCGGTACCATAAACGCGCTGTAACATTTCGTTATTGGAGTCACCGCGCCAATAAGCACCAGCTACTTTCATTAATTTGAAGGCTTTTAATTTGCCGGTGCTAGGCACATGAGGGCCACGGCATAAATCTCGCCATGGACCCTGTCGGTATACCGATATCTCGTCACCTGCAGGTAAATCTTCAATGATTTGTACCTTGTAGTTCTCCCCCATCTCTCGAAATTCTTTAATCGCCTGAGTTCGAGTCATTACCATTCTTTCGATGGGAAGATCGTCTTTGGTGATCTCCAACATACGTTTTTCGATTTTCTGCAGATCTTCAGTGCTGAAACTATGTCCAGTGGCAAAGTCGTAGAAGTAGCCGTCTTCAATAACCGGTCCGATGGTCACCTGTACGCCGGGAAACAGCTCCTGGACTGCCATAGCCATCAAATGAGCCGTCGAGTGACGAATCAGGTCCAAACCCTCCTCATCGCGTTCTGTCACAATAGCTAGTTCACTGTTTTCACTGATGATATAAGAAGTATCAACTAATTCCCCCGCAACTTTACCAGCCAATGCAGCCTTTGCCAGGCCAGGACCAATATCCATAGCAACATCAGCAATTGAGACAGGTTGATCAAATGATCGCTGACTTCCGTCAGGGAGAGTAATAACAGGCATGTCTATGTCCTATTTCAGTGGCGAACCCTACCAAAGTTCGCATGAATAATGATGTGTGATAAGCCTTTCTAGAGGCTGTAACGTAGCGAGCGCGCAACTCTACCACAGCCCCCCTCCTTGTAAAGGCCCGAGCCGTGATTTAACGGCGCTGCAGCAGTATTTCTTTTAGTGCATCGACTAAGGCGATCATTTCGTTATCACTACCTATGGTGACCCGTATGTACGCATCAATACGCGGCTTCTTAAAAAACCTGACCACGATATTGTGCTGGCGCAGCTGCTCGAACAATTCTGAAGCACTAATACTCGTCGGTCTAATCAACACAAAATTGGCCTGAGATGGCAGCACCTCAAACCCCAAGCTTTCGAGCTGTTCGGATACCCACTGACGCGTTTTTATAATTTTTGCACAACATTGCTCAAAATAAGCAACGTCGTCTATAGCCGCAACAGCCGCAGCCTCAGCCAAACGGTCAACTGAGTAGGGGTTGAATGAATTCTTCACTTTTTCTAACGCTTCAATGAGTACAGTACTTCCCAGAGCAAAACCTACACGACTGCCCGCCAGAGACCGAGATTTCGACAGCGTCTGCACCACCAATAGGTTGGGGTACCTGCCGACAAGACTAGCCGCCGACTCAGCACCAAAGTCGACATAGGCCTCGTCAACAATCACCACTGACTCGGTGTTGGACTGAAGAAGCACCTCTATCGACTGCAAACTCTTTCCGATACCCGTCGGCGCATTAGGATTAGCGAAAATCACTCCGCCATTCTCACGCTGATAATCAGAAAGCTTAATCGAAAAATCATCCGCCAGCGGTATCTGCGTGTAATCTATATCGAACAGCCCGCAATAGACCGTATAGAACCCATAGGTAATATCGGGAAATAAAATCGGTAACCGCTGCTTGAAAAACGCCTGAAACGCAAAAGCCAGTATTTCGTCCGAACCATTACCAACACTGACATTACCCAAGTCCATGTTGTAATAATTGGCAATCGCCGTTTTCAACAGCGAATTGCTCGGGTCAGGATATAACCTCAATAACTTAACCGCGTCTTGAGTCAAAACCTCCACCACTTTGGGCGAGGGTGGGTAGGGGTTTTCGTTAGTGTTGAGTTTAATTAAGTCCTGCTGCTTAGGCTGCTCGCCGGGCACATAGGGGTCAAGCCCCTGGACAAAATCACTCCAATATTTTGAAGGCATGTTTCTTCACGACGATTCAAGTTATAAGGATGTTGATTATACAACGATGACAAAGATTATAGTGTAAACCATGAACAAAAATCATCACCAAAATAAGCACAGACTTCCTCAGCGCGCCGGACTTCTGATGACAAAAATAACACCACCAATGGCCAACCACACAAAGCTGATCCAGCAGGCAAGCGGACTAATATTCAATAGCGTTATCATCACCACTGACCCGGCCAGCATGCCAACACTTGCGCAGAGCGGCAGCAGTCTAGCCCTGAATGGACGAATCATACGAGGCTGAGTAAAACGTAAACGCCAGGCAGCGAAACAAACAACGGCAAATAGCAGTGCAAACATCTGACTAGCTGCACCCGCCACCTCTGATATCGGCAAAATCATGACAATCGCCAAAACAATAGCGCCACTGGCTATCGCCGCATTGCTTGGACTGTTGTGTAAGGGATGAATATAGCCGAGCAGCGCCGGCAAATCTCCCGCCCGACCTAAGGCAAATGTAACCCTCACCGCACTATACGTGGCCGCGATCATTGCGCTGGCGGTACTCGCAATACCGGCAATATAGAAAATAACATCACCATAGGGCAGCAATTGCCTTGCTGTGGTCGCCATACCAAGCTCACCTAAATCACCCAAATATTGCCAAGAAGGTTGATCATCGGGTCCTGTGACAGCAACAATGAGAATGACTGCTATCAGCAAGTAAAGTGACACAGAGATACCAATGCTGGCATAAATCGCCAGCGGTATATTTTTTTCCGGCTGATGCATCTCTTCACCGGTACGTGTTATCACCTCAAAACCCTCAAACGCGACAAAGATAACCGCCATCGCCATCAGCACGCCGGTCATACCGTGCGGCGCGAAAGGCGTTAATTTACCAACCCCGCCATTCGAGTTCGATATGATGATCAAACCACCCACCACTAATGCACACAACAACAGGACTTTGATCACCGTCACGCTATTTTCAACCACCCCTAAATCCCGAATGCCTCGGTATTGTAAATAAGTGATCGCGACCGTAATGAGCGCTGCAAAAACTAGAACATAGTCGTCACTTATTCCCACGCCAAGCCGCTGTAACAAGGCGACGAAAAAGGCACCAAATCCCAGTGCATACAGGGCTGAAACAATCGTGTTGGCATAAACACCAATCCAACCAACCGCAAAGCCTGCCGATCTACCCAATGCCGTTTTTACCCAAAAATAT
>Ga0206126_10000964_pt1 | contig 36965 bp, 53 predicted proteins | sample Helgoland_Spring_5_FD_148621 | JGI IMG/M metagenome (GOLD analysis project Ga0206126, IMG submission 148621) | Pelagic subsurface seawater microbial communities from Kabeltonne, Helgoland, North Sea - Helgoland_Spring_Bloom_20160412_1 | ecosystem: Environmental > Aquatic > Marine > Epipelagic ...
TAAAGACGAGCGTGGTGCAAACATCTACTTTAAGGATGTTCTTAACCGTGATTCAAAATACGTTCGCGTTGTTGATATTACAGTTGCTACCTACGATTCACCAACAACTGACATTGTTCTTAATAAGACACTTGTAGAACTTCAAGCAATGAGCGATTCGCTCGATTCACCATTTGATTCGCCGTTTGGCCCTATTGGTTTAGATCAGAACATTATTGCATTCCTTAACGCTACTACTTACGCTTTGTCTGGTGGTGCTGCTGGCACAATTTCTGCTGACGCAGGTGTTAATGCTATTGAGGCTTTTGCTGATGCAGAAACGATTGACATTTCTCTTATCTTCACATCTTGTCAAGATGTGGCTGGTTCTGAATGGTCTGCGACTGAGCAGGCGCTTAACACAATTGTTACTTCTCGTAAGGACTGTGTTGGATTTATTTCAGCTCCACTCCAGATCGCTAAAGCACAGAGCGATGATGATAAACGCAAGTTGGTATTTGATGATGCTACTTCTGGTAAGTTCTCATACAGTGGTTCAAAGCATAACTCATACCTTGTATTTGATGCTTCTCCAGTTGAAACTTACAACAAATACCTTGACCGTTATGAGTGGATTCCTGCTTCAGGCCACATGGCAGGTCTTTGTGCAAACACCGACTTGGTAGCTGACCCTTGGTTCTCACCCGCTGGATTCAATCGTGGTCGTATTAAGGCTGTTAGCCGACTTGCGTTTAACCCTAAGAAGGCATCACGTGATCTTCTTTATAAGGGTGGAGTTAACTTCATGACAGCATTCCCAGGTGAAGGTATTGTTCTTTACGGAGACAAGACTGGACAAACAAAGCCAAGTGCTTTTGATCGTATCAACGTTCGCCGTTTGTTCATCGTCCTCGAGAAGGCAATCGCTAAGGCTGCTAAATACCAACTGTTTGAATTGAACGATGAGTTCACTCGTGCTACATTCCGTAACATGGTGATTCCATTCCTTCGTGAAGTTCAGGGACGTCGAGGTGTAACAGATTTCGCTGTTGTTTGTGACTCTACAAACAACACTGGTGAGATCATTGACACAAACCAATTCGTTGGTGACATTTATATTAAGCCTGCTCGTTCAATCAATTACATTACACTTAACTTCATCGCTACGCGAACAGGCGTTGAGTTTACTGAAATCGTAGGTTCTTAATCGCTAACTTAAATAAATAAAATATGTCTGAAAACATTAACAAATTCAAATCCCGCTTCACAGGAGGCGGTGCTCGTCCGAATCAGTTTCGAGTTCTAATGTCATGGCCTGCGGGTGTTGACGGTGGAGGAGACCTTGCTCAATTTATGATCAAGGGTGCATCACTTCCAGCTGACGTCATTGCAGAAACCATCGTTCCGTATATGGGGCGCCAAGTAAAGGTTGCGGGTGACCGCACATTCGAGCCAATGTCACTTACGGTTATCAATGATACTGATATGACTATCCGCAATGCGTTTGAGTCGTGGATGAATAATATCAATGCTCACGGTGCTAATGTTGGTGAACAGAACCCAGAATTATATCAAGTTGACTTTGAAATTCAGCATCTTGATCGTAAGGGTGACGTTATCAAAAGTTATAAGATTGTTGGCGGTTGGCCTACAAACGTATCAGCGATTGACCTTAACTGGGAAACGAATGATACTGTTGAAGAGTTCACTGTTGAAATCTCATACCAATACTGGACTTCGAATACTACTGATTCGTAAATAGAACAGTTTAATCTATCTGGAGCGGCAATCAATTAATTTTGGTTGCCGCTCTTTGCATAAATAATATCAAATGGAATTCTTCGGCTACACTTTTTCTAAATCAAAGAGATCAAACTCACAGGCGCCTTCACAGGATACTGTTGAGCACGATCCAAAAACCGTCCAAGCCCTAACACCTAAAGACGACGATGACGGCGCAATTGTCATTCAAGGGGACTCGTTAAGAGATGCGTATTCCTATGACTCAGGTATAGAATCTCGGTTCAAATCTGATAGCGATATGATCCTTGAGTATCGACAAGCATCAGAATATCCTGAAGCAGATACTGCTATTAATATTATCGTTGATGAATCCATTAACGTATTTAATGCTGTTGAGTCTCCAGTCAATATTAACATTAACGACGACGTGGTTAGTGAGAATATTGCAGCGAAGATTAGCGAAGAGTTTCTAAACATCTCGAGCATGTTTGACCTGAAAAATAAAGGTTACAAAATGTTCCGAGATTGGTATGTTGATGGACGAATTTACTTCCACATCCTAGTTGACGAAAAGAAACAGAAAGAAGGTATTTACGACATCCGTCAACTTGATGCTGAAAAGGTACGAAAGATTCGTGAAGTTTGTGAAAAGACTGATAAGAAGACAGGCGCAAAATATCAAGAAGTTGTTAAAGAATACTTCTTGTATTGCGACACAACTTATTCTCATGGGGTAAACATTCCAAGGGGAGGTAGTGGAGGAATGCAGGGTGTTATGTTGCATCCTAACTCTGTGATTTACGTTACTTCAGGATATAAAGATCCGACTAATAGAAAGATCCAATCATACCTTAACAAGGCGTTGAAGCAAATCAATAACCTCCAACGAATGGAAGATTCGGTTGTAATTTACCGAATTGCTCGTGCCCCAGAGCGCCGTATCTTTTACGTTGATGTTGGTAACTTGCCAAAGGGTAAAGCTGAAGCTTATCTGCAGAACATTAAGGATAAGTATCGAAACAAGATTACTTATGATGGTTCTACAGGTAACATCATTAATCAGAAAGATCATCAAGCAATCATGGAAGACTTCTGGTTGCCACGTCGTGAAGGTGGTCGAGGTACTGAAGTGTCAACTCTCCCAGGTGGCGAGAACCTTGGTCAGATTGAAGACCTTCTTTTCTTCCAACGTAAATTGTATCGTGCATTGAATGTTCCGATGCAGCGTCTTGAGCAGGAAAATGTTTTCAGTATCGGTCGTTCGTCAGAAGTATCTCGCGAGGAAGTTGCACTTCAAAAATTCATCACCAAGCTTCAACGTCAATTCTCAAAGATCTTCTTTGGTGCATTGAAAACTCAATTAATTCTAAAGAATATCATTAAGGCAAATGAATGGGCTGACATTCAAAAGGGTATTTCATTCGACTTTGAGAAGGACAATCACTTCGCTGAACTGAAGGATAATGAAATTCTTCAAGGTCGACTTGAAGTTCTGTCTACCCTCGATGAATACGTTGGCAAGTATTTCTCACATGAATGGGCGCGTAAAAACATCCTTCGTCAAACTGACGAAGATATTAAAGATGAAGATAAGCTCATTGCTGCAGAAAAAGAAGACCCGCGTTATAAAGATGAACTCGATGAGGACATCTAAAACCCAATTGTATAAATAAAAACATGGATCCATTAATCATTGCAGCTCACAACGCCTTGCTTGGTATTACCGAAGCCAAACTTCGTACTAAATACGACAACGAGTATACTGCGTTAATCAAACAATTTCAATCTGCTCTACCTTGGGATAAGAAGGTTAAGAAGAGCCGATCATCAGCACAGGTTGAATATACCGGTGAAATTAACGGCAAATCAATCTCATTATCACTACATGAGCCCGACACAAAATGGAGCGACAATTGGAACTTCATGGGACTCTATGTTCTAGACGATTCAACATACAAGCAGGAAGTTTCTTTCAATAAAACGTTCGAAGGCTTGTTTGATGAAGTCAACGACAAAACTCAACGAGCGAACATTGCTGAAATGTCAAAGGCAGTTGCTCATGTTAAATCCGGAAAGGCATCGTAAACTACTATGAACCAAGACACACAAACACAACTCTTCGACGCAATTAAGAACGACGACCAAGACGCATTTGCTGAAACTATTAGACCAGTATTAGCAAAGCGCGTTGAGACAGTTCTTAAGATGCGAAAGATTGACAAAACAAAGGAAATCCTTAGCCAATAATGAGACTCGTATCAGAAGACATTCTATCGGAAGAAAACACTCCGACTCTTACTTCGCTAACTGAAGATGTTAACGGCAAGAAGTCGCTCTTTATTGAGGGTATCTTCATGCAAGCGGATATCCGCAATCGTAACCGTCGAGTATATCCACGCCAAGTTCTTGAAGAAGCTGTTTCCAATTACTCAACCAAGTTCATTGAAAGTAAACGTTCAGTGGGTGAGCTCAATCATCCTGATGGTCCTAAGATCAATCTCGATAAAGTATCTCACCGAATCGACAGTCTTCGTTGGGAAGGTTCCAATGTTGTCGGTCGTGCTGTGATCCTTGAAGATATGCCTATGGGGCGTATCGCAAAGACACTTATCGAATCGGGAGTTCAGCTTGGTGTTTCATCACGTGGTTTGGGTGACATTGATCAAGTTGCTGGCAAGATGCGCCGCTTTATTCTCAACACTGTGGACATCGTTCATGACCCATCTGCTCCAGAATCGTTTGTCAATGGCGTCATGGAAGGTGTTGAGTACACTGTAGATGACGACGATGAGATCTTGCAAATGAAAGAAGACATTAAAGATCTTATGCATAAGACTCCGAAAAGCCAACATAAGATTGCTCAGAATATTGCATTCCGTGCATTCGTTAATAAACTTGCGCTAGGAGGCACTAAATAATGCATAAAGACAAATTAATCGAAACTATCGAATCAGTTTTATTGGGTGAAGATAAATCTGATACATCAGGTGAGTTTAAAAAGCTTCTTAAGAAGCATGAAGAGATAACAGCAAAACGCACAAAGTTGTTTAACAAGCTTGAAGAAAAGGCGAAGGCTATTAAGGCTAAAGCAAAAGGTGAAGTTAAAGCAATTCAGAAGCAACAATCCGATCTTGTAAATAAACCCAATCTTCAAGACTTCGCTCAAATGAAAAAGGACGCAGATAAGCTTGGCTATCATTTTAAGGCGATTGGCGGATGGCAACCAAAGTAAGATTCTTATTTGTATAAATAAAACTATATTTTAATATTATGGGTAATTTGATTAAAAACCATGAATTCTGTGAAGCTTTCACAACAAACCTTATTTAAACGATGAAAGACAAAAACAACAATGACAACAAGGATACCGTTGTCGAAAGCAAGAGTGCTATGGACGCACTCAAGGTTCTAGTAGAATCTAATGAATCGTTTGATGATTCTTTTCTTGAAGAAGTTTCAACCATCTTTGCAGGTGGACTGACTGAAGCTATTAAAGCAAAGGGCATCGAACTCGCAAAGGCTAACGAAGCACAACAGGCTGAGTATCAAGAAGCATTCGCTGAAAAGATTGATTCTTACCTCACTCATGCTGCTGAGGCATTCATTGAAGAAAACGAGCTTGCTGTTGATACAGCAATCAAGACACAAATCTCTGAAGACTTCCTAACTGGTCTCAAAGGACTGTTCTCTGAACATTACGTTGAGCTTCCTGAAGGTAAGGCTGATTTGTATGAAGAAGCATCTGACGAAAACAAGCGCCTCAATGAGGAACTTGATGAAAAAGAATCAGAGGTTGTTAAACTCCAAGAGTCACTTGAAACATTCACACGTAAAGATATCTTTAATACAGTATCTGAAGGTATGAGTGACACTGACAAGGAGCGTTTTGAAGAGCTCATCGAATCAGTTGAATACGAGACTGCTGCAAAGTATGAATCGAAACTCGGCATCCTTCGTAAAGCATTCATCGACAAAGAATCATCAACTAACGAAGATACTAACACAGATGACTCGAAGGACACTACGTTCTTAGAAGATCTGTCAGGTGGAGAAGATGACGACAAAAATGTCGTGCAGGACCCACTCGTTGCAAGAGTTCTTGCATCACTCAAATCAAACTAATCACACCCATAACAACAAAGAAAAATTATGTTTCACTTATCTGAAGAAACCGAAAAGCGTTGGGAAGAAGTAATCGAGAGCGCAGATGCTCCAGCAATTACTTGCCCATACAAGAAACGTGTTATCACAAAGCTTATTGATAACCAAGCAGGCGCTCGCCCAGAAATCGGCATTAATGCCTTCAACGAATCCGTTGGCGACAATACAGTTGCTGGTGGTAAAGTTCAGAACTGGGACCCAGTTCTCATCTCTATGGTTCGACGTGCAATGCCTAACACCATCGGTTTCGATGTTGCAGGTGTTCAGCCAATGTCGCAGCCTTCTCAGTTGATCTTTGCGCTTCGTGCACAATACAACAAGGTTGACAATGGTGTTCTTACACAGACTGAAGCGATGCACAAAAACATCGACTCGACATTCTCCGCTAAGCGTGGCGAATACGAAGGTACTGCAAGTCAGCCAACTGCATTCGACGGACAGCCTGAGCTCGCGCTCGACGGTTCTGGTGATCGCCAAGCTGCAACAGATTCACCTGGTGATGACGTTTACCTTGTTGACCCATTCGCAACAACTGAGCTTGAAGCATTGAGCGGTAAGTATGATGCGACTAATAACACTGGCGGCTTCCGTCAGATGGGTATCAGCATCGACAAGCTTTCAGTTACTGCTGAAGGTCGTGCATTGCGTGCTGACTACACCGACGAATTCGCACAGGACTTGAAGGCTGTTCACGGTCTCAATGCTGAAAACGAACTCGCTGGTTTGCTCTCTACTGAGATGCTCAACGAAATCAATCAGGAAGTTATCCTTGAAGTTAACCGTAAAGCAAAGCTTCGTAATGACGCTGCTTCATACGGCGAGGCTGCATTCGATCTCTCTACTGATGCTGATGGTCGTTGGATGGTTGAACGCTTCAAGGCACTTGTTTTCGAACTTGAACTTGTTGCTAACGACATCGCACTCGACACTCGTCGTGGTAAAGGTAACTGGGTGATCTGCTCATCGAACGTAGCTTCTGCATTGTCAGCTGCTGGTGTTCTTGATTCAACTCCTGGTGCTGCTGGCCCACTTAATGTTGACATTACACTGTCTACATTCGCTGGAACAATCGGCGGTCGCATGAAGGTTTATGTTGACCCATTTGCTGTAAGCGATTACGCAACTGTTGGTTACCGTGGATCATCACCTTATGATGCTGGTCTGTTCTACTGCCCATACGTGCCACTTCAATTGAAGCGTGCTACTGGTGAGGAAGATTTCCAGCCTCGTATCGGGTTCAAGACTCGTTACGGTATGTCTGCAAATCCATTTGTTCTCATCGACGATGGAACATCCAAGGTTGGCGACACACTGTCTGGCCGTGGTAAGGATCGTAAGAACAACTACTTCCGTCACTTCGCTATCCGTAACCTCGCTGTTACAACTGCTTAATCGCAGCTAGCAAATAACTTACAAATCCCGCCCATTAATTTGGGCGGGATTTTTTTGTTGACAGATTCCAAGAAGCAGTTCAATATAGATAAATAGTAATATGAGAAACTTCAACTTATCAAATCCATTTCAACCTAACTCATTTATCTTCGTGATTGATGGGTTAGATGAGTTTGCATTTACGGTTCAGTCCGCAGAGTTACCACCAATGTCGACTGGAGCCGTCGCCGCAGATTGGCGAGGCCATCAAGGATTTGTCTCAGGAGACAAGATGACTTATTCATCAGCATCATTAACTTTCTTGGTTGATGAGCAGATGACTGGCTACCTATCAATTATGAAGTGGATGGAGTCAGCAGTTCGTGCCACTGAAGAAGCTGACGCGTCAAAGGACATTGTTGTCGTTATTATGACTCCGCAAAATACGCCGCTGGCAGAATGCCGTTTGGTAAATGCAATTCCAATTAGTCTTTCAGGTATTAGTCTCACCGCAGAAAATACCGACCCTGTTCTTGCAACTCTCGACGTTGAGGTTGACAAGGTTATCTACACACCACAAGTATGATTGATCAAGATACACTATTAGCAGAATGGGAACATGACGCCCGTTTATGTAAAGAAGATTTAACAGGTGAGACATTGCGTATTGCATCGCTTCACCCAAAATATCTGCGATACCTAATGGAAGGCAAGCGCGCTAAAGCAAAAGTGCAAAACAAATACGATCAGACGTTGCACGTTATTACTCGATACTACCAAGGTCTGATGGAAAAGTTGGAGATGGACAAATTAGGTTTGCCTTACGATCCATACAACGGTGCGGCAAAACCTTTGAAATCAAATATGGGTCCTTGGATTGAAAACGATAGACGCATGCGTAAGGTTGTTGATGAACTTACAGAGATCAAAGATTCACTTGCTGCTATTGAAGAAATTATTGGTACTATCAGATGGCGTCATAATGCTGTAAAGAACATTCTCGAATCTAAGAAGTTTGATGCTGGTTACTAATCCCATAAATATAGTATGAGCACTGTAAAGGTAGAGAAATTGAATGAAGCGAAATCGCGGTTACACTGCAGCGATTTCGGTATCACGCAAGAAGTAAACGACTACTTCACCTTTACAGTAAAAGGCCATCAGTTCATGCCTGCATTTAAACGTGGTCAATGGGATGGTAAGATCAGATTGTTTGATGCAATGCGCGGCTTGATCCCAAATGGTCTGTTGCAAATGACTGAGGATTTCTGTAAGGCACGTTCATACGAATATGAGGCTGAGGATGACCGCAAAGAATATCCGCTTGATGAAGACTTCATTAAAAGCATTCCATTGCGTGGAGGCAAAGGTGAAGAAATCGAGTTTCGCGATTATCAATACGCAGCTGTAAAGAACGCCATTGATAAACACCGCAGCATTCTGTTGTCACCTACTGCATCTGGCAAGTCATTAATGATCTACCTTTTGATTCGACACTTTATCTATTCGTTCGATGAAGATATTCTATTGGTCGTCCCCACCACCTCGCTTGTTGATCAGATGAAAGGTGACTTTCTTGATTATGCTAAAGCCGACGATGGATTTGATGGTGAGTCAATGGTTCACACAATCATGGCAGGTGCTGATAAGTCAATCAAAAAGCGTATCACTATTACGACATGGCAGTCTGCATATAAACAGCCTAAGTCATGGTTTGATCGCTTTGGCATGGTTATCGGTGATGAAGCTCACACGTTTAAAGCACAGTCTTTGGTCAAGATCATGGACAACCTTACTAATGCTTGGCATCGTGTAGGTACTACAGGAACTATCCCTGCTGACTCTAAGGTTGATAAGCTGACTTTACAAGCACACTTTGGTTCGATCTATAAGGTAATTTCAACTAAGGAATTGATTGATGCAGGAACACTTGCTAATCTTGCAATCAAGACGATGGTTATCAAATATCCAGACGAGCAATGCAAGCTTGTGAAGGCCGCTGATTATAAAATGGAAATTGATTGGCTTGTTGAAAATGATCGTCGTAACAGTTTCATTGCACGCCTAGCGCTTTCAACAAAAGGTAACTCGTTGCTGCTGTTCAACTTTGTAGACAAGCATGGTATTCCGCTATTCAATTTGTTAAAGAAGTTAGCACCCAACCGTCCTATCTATTACGTCAGTGGCAAAATTAAAACATCAGAGCGTGAAGAAATTCGTGCTGCGGTTGAAGGACATAGCGATGCAATTATTGTGGCAAGTTTTGCAACCTACTCAACGGGTATCAACATTCGCAATCTGAACAACATTATCTTTGCATCACCAACGAAGTCAACCATTCGAGTGCTTCAGTCAATCGGACGTGGTTTGCGTAAATGTGACCGTGGACTAAAAACTACAGTATTCGATATTGTTGATGATCTATGTTGGAAGAAGCATCAGAATTATGCCTTCAAACATGGTAAGGCCAGAGCCAACATTTATGCCCAACAGCGCTTTAGAACAAAAACGTTTTTATACAGCATTTAAGCGGTTAGGCGAAGTAACAAGAACATTGTGGTATTCTTGAGTTGGACGCAACGTGCCAAACGCAGCAATTTCGTCGTCAATCATCAAGTAATAGGTATGAATGAAATGCTGCATTTCGCTGATAGCACCTGCAGTAATTGTAATTTGAACTAAACCATTGGTTGGATCTGCCTCAAGATAAATTGGTTCGCCTTCAAATACCAGCGGTTCGCCTTCATAACTGGCCGCAATGTCGCCCAATTCAACTGCCGCCGTATACTCATAAATAGAATCATTGAAGGCAACTACTTTTGCTGACATAGTTTTTCCAGTTAGATCGAGCGGATAACCGTTGCGATCTGTTAGATAAATTGCCCATTCGTAATCAGTTCCGAGGCTCAAATCGTAGATATTTATTTGTTGCATTAGATATATTTATGCTATATCCGCTTATTTTTGTTGACAGAATTAAATTTAGTGTTATAATAGTTCTGTAGGAACTTCATAAGGAAGCATGCTTCCATCTTTGAGAGGTTTCCTCGATAAGATTAAACTCAGTCAACTACTGTTGATCTGATGTTCTAAATACAATGTGTTCGTTAAGTACCAAACTCAAGGAGAGAAAGGACAAATAGAATAGAAAATACGAAATCTAAATGTTGGCCTATAGAATATGTTGCACTAGCAGAATTAATGGTTGACAAGATGAGACAAACCAGTCAATATTACTATAAATAAATCATAACTCAACATGCCTATATCACCGCCACCAATTAAAAAGAAAAGAGTCAAGCACGACTATATCGACAACAAGAAGTTCACTCAAGCCGTAGCAGATCACGTCGCTGATCTTAAGAAGGCTAAAGACGAAGGAACTGAACCACCTCTCATGCCGCATTATGTTGGTGAGGGATTTTTGCTTATCGCAAAGGGTGTCGGCCGCAAACCAAATTTCTCAGGTTATCCGTTCATTGACGATATGATTATGGACGGTGTTGAGAACTGTGTTCGGTACGTTCACAATTTCAATATTGACGCAAAGACAAAGTCGGGTAAACCATCCGCGTTCTCATACTTTACTCAAATCATTCACTTTGCATTTATCCGACGGTTGCAGAAAGAAAAGAAGCAAATTGCTATTCGGGAAAAGTTCAAAAGTGAAGGTAACCTTTCAGACTTTGCCGATTTTGGTGAAGACAGCGCGGAAGGTTTGTCGCTCGTTGAAAAGATGCGTTGCCGTGATGACTTTTATAGAGCAGACCGTTCGTTGCACCCTGAAGAAGAAGTAGCACCGTTATCAACGATCGGCAAAGTAAAACAGGCAGAACCTAAAGAGAAAACAGCATCTTGAAAATAGCAGTTATTAACGATACGCACTTTGGTGTGAAAGGATCATCGGAACTGTTTCTAAACTATCTTGAAAAATACTTTACTGAAGTATTCTTTCCTGAATGTGAGAAACGTGGTGTCAAGACAATCATCCACTTGGGTGACTACTTTGACAACCGTAAATCTATTTCCATCAAAACACTTAACCGATCGCGTCAAGCGTTCTTAAACAAGATCCGTGAATACGGAATGGAGATGCACATCATCCCCGGTAACCACGACGTCGTGTATAAGAATACGAACTATGTCTGTTCTCTAAAGGAGACAATGGGTTACTATACAGATTGCATCAAGCTCTACATGGAACCTACTGAAGTTCAGTTTGACAGCATGAGAGTTTTGTTCCTACCTTGGATCACTGCAGACAATGAAGAGCAGACTTATTCGGCAATTACGAATAGCGCCGCTGACGTAGTTGCAAGTCACCTTGAACTGTCTGGTTTCAATATGATGCGTGGCGTGAAGTCACATCATAACGATGGCAAAGTAAACAAGACAACACTGGAGAAATTTCCTGTTGTCTTGTCGGGTCACTTTCACACGAAAAGCTCTGACGGCAACATTTACTACCTTGGGACGCAATACGAACAGACATGGGCAGACCATAATGATCCAAAGTATCTCAACTTCATCGACACTGAAACTCTACAGTTAGAGACGGTATTAAATGAAGACTGCATCTTTTACAAGTTTCTTTATGACGACAGTGATCCGGCTGCCGTTAAAGAAATCCTTCACGGTCGTTCGTTAGAAGAAAAGTTCGTGAAGCTTGTTGTAAAGAAAAAGACAGACTCAAAGGCATTTGACACCTTTGTTACTGATATGGTTCATCACCATGACATGGCTTCATTTGAGATAATTGACGATGTTGCGGCATTTGCATATAACGAAGACTTCAATATCGACGCTGAATGCACTGACACTGTTAGTATAGTCAATGGCTATATTGATCGAAGTGAAACTGATTTAAATAAAGAACGACTAAAGAGCATCATGCACAACGCCATGCTAATTGCTCAATCCAAACAAACTAATGATTCTCTTTAAGACCATCAAGTATAGAAACTTCCTTTCAGCAGGCGACAAGTTCGTCTCTGTAGATTTGGACAAACATGCGACGACACTCATCATCGGCAAGAACGGTGAAGGTAAGTCTTTGTTGACTGACGCTATATCGTTTGCGTTATACGGTAAGGCATACCGAAAGATCAAGAAGGATCAGTTGGTAAATTCAATCAACGAACGACACCTTGAAGTTGAGATCACGTTCTCGACTGGAGCTGCTGAGTATAAAATCCACCGCGGCATCAAACCAAACATCTTCAAGATTTATAAAAACGGTAAGCCGCTCAACGAAGCATCTCACGCACGTGACTATCAGTCGTTTCTTGAACAGAATATTTTGAAGATGAACCAACGAGCGTTCAATCAGATTGTCATTCTTGGTTCAGCTGAATACATCCCCTTCATGCAGTTGCCCACATGGCACCGTCGTGAAGTGATTGAAGAACTGCTTGATATCAGAGTGTTCTCTCACATGCGAACTGAAATCAAAAGTGTCCTTTCTGGTTTGAATGATGAGTTGACCGAACTTGACAAACGCGTATCTCATACGAATACCGTTATCAAAGAAAAGCGCTCAACACTTACGAACCTTGAAAGAATCCGTGATGAGCAAAACCAGAATTCTGAAGAAAAGCGTTCAGCAATCCAATTGCGTATTGATACACTGCATCAAGAAATTCATGACTGCATTCTTCGCGACAATTTGAATGAGATCAAAGACGCAACAATTGCTGCTGAGGCAAAGATCAATGTTGTCTACAAAAAGTCACTTGAGCTTAAATCGGCACAGACGCGGCACAAAGGTACGATGGAATTTTTCGATAAGCATTCTACGTGCCCAACGTGTAGCCACGATCTTGATCCAAAGCTCCGTCTTGATAAGGTAGCAAAGTCAAAAACAAAGCTTGAGAATATTACTGAAGCAGAACGCTTAGCTGATCAGATGCTCACGTCATTAAATGAGACTGTCAGTAACAACAATCTTGCAATTAAAGAGCATGAAGAACAGCTCCGTAAAATTGAAATGTTGAAGCGTCGTATCGCAGACTGTAATGCTGAAATTGTCGAGCTTGATAATGCAAAACCAACAGCATCTGTTGATCTGATCAAAAGCACCGCCGAGGATATTGACAATCTCTATCTCAAGCGTGAAGATCTTCACAATGAGAAAGATTCAGTGAGTGACAATATGCGTCACTATCAAGCTGCAGTGGAAATGCTAAAAGATACAGGCATCAAGCAGCAGGTGATCAGTCAATACTTGCCAGTCATGAACCAACTGATTAACAAGTATCTTGAAGTGTTTGAGTTCTTCGTCCTATTCACTTTGGATTCTGACTTCAACGAAACTATCCGCAGTCGTCACCGTGATACGTTTTCATATTCGTCATTCTCCGAAGGTGAGAAGGCTCGAATCAATCTTGCACTGATGTTCTGCTGGAGAGAGATCGCTCGTATCAAAAACTCCGCTCACACGAATTTGCTGATTTTTGACGAAACTCTCGATCAATCACTTGACAACGATGGAGTAGAGAAGCTCATGACAGTTATCTCAACAATCGTCGACAAATCCAACATTATCGTCATCTCTCACCGAGCGGTTGAGGAATCGGCATTCACCCGAACTCTTGAAGCAAAGAAAATCAAGAACTTCAGTACATTAAAGGAAATTCAATGAACCTAACAAATTACATTCCGCACAAACAAAACGCAATCGGTTGGAAATCTTATATAAAACAAGAAGGGTCAATGGTTAAAACCTACGAACCTATGAATTGTCGTGAATTGGGGCACAAAGACCATAATTCGGCCATTCTCTTCTTAGAGCGGGAGGGATACCGCTATTTGGAGAACGTGAAAGAGGATTTGCCACCAGATGCAGAAAATATGCAGCTTATGACCGAATAAAATACACCAAAAAGCAGTTTTTTCCCATTTTGGCAGAAATAACTATATACAGCGGAGAAAAAGTATGTTATAATTGAATTGTAAATATGAAATATCGTGAACAATTCTCCAAACTGCTAGCCACGGAAAATATCCGTATGGTGCAAAAAGGTGGGATCAGATCAGCGGCATTCGACACACTCAACCGGGTGTTATATCTCCCAGTTTGGGATGTGTCGGAGTCGGTGTATGATATGCTCGTTGCCCATGAGGTCAGCCATGCACTCCACTCTCCACAAAATGACCGTCGTGTCTCAATTCCCCGTTATAATATTACGGAGGATGCACGAATTGAGCGCTTGATCTTGTCAAGATATCCGGGGTACGCTCGAGTTTTTAAAGAAGCTTATAGCGAGATTCCTACAGCACTCCCACAGTTTGCTAAACTGCTTGAAAAGATCGACGATCTCAAAACGATTGATCGTCTCAATCTTGCATGGAAACTCCGCAAGACAGATCACTTGAATGCAGTTGAATATGACTTTTTCTGCCGCGGGCTTAAGACCGAATCATTTGAAGAGTGCGTTGCACTTGCTGATGAGATCGTTGCTTATACACCGCCCGAGCCGGAAATTGAAATGCCTCCGCAAGATTCCTCTGGTGAGGAAGAAGCTGAAGGTCAATCTGGTGATGAAGAACCTGAATCTGAACCTGAGCCTACTGACGAAACCGAAGAAGACGACGGTGTAACAACCGAAGGCGATTCCGATGAATCTGGCGACGGTGAAGAAGGTAGCGGTGATAAAGATGACGACGAAGAAGCTGAAGGTGATAAACCTGAAGGCAGCTCTGACGAAACTGAAGAAGACGGCGACGGTGAATCTGGCGACGGTGAATCTGGCGACAAGGATGAAGAATCTGAATCTGAATCTGACGCTGATGCATCATCCGACGACATTGCTGCTGGAGAAGGCGCCGAGGACGTCGACGACGCTGAAGCAGAAAATTCTGAATCTGAATCTGATGAAAGTGCCAGCGATGCTGGTGCTGATGAAGACGGTCCGAGTGCAGATGATGCAACTGAAGAGGCTGAGCGTCAAGAAAATGCTGACGACTTAGGTGCAGAATCTCAAGAATTGTTTGATAGCTTTGCTGAGGATAATGTCGACTTGTCGACATTTTCCACACCTGTTACTCTTGAAGAAGACGTAATTCGTCATGTGATTAAGAACAAACCGATCAAGAATCCTCATAATTCGGTTGAATCAATGTCCAATTCAATTAAGTCTTGGAACCGCAAAGCATCTCGAGCACTAAAACGCCGTGAGTCAAAGTTTGATGCAACCAAAAGCGTGACACGGAATTTCGTGAAAGAGTTCAAGCGTCGTAAAAACGCCCATGAGCTCCTCCGCACTCAGCGTCACCGCACTGGTAAGATCAATACCAAGAAGCTTTATGCTTACCGCACAAGCGACGATATCTTCCTCAGCCGCAATATCGTTGAAGGAGCGACAAATCATGGCTTGACAATGTTTGTAGACTTCAGCGGTTCAATGCGTGACCGACTTGATAATGCTCTTGCAATGGTTTACTCCTTGTCGGAATTTGCCAAACAATGTGACATTAAGTTCCAAGTGTTTGGTTTCTTATCGTCATACGGCTATACAGATCCTATGCCAAATGAACTAATGGGTGAAGGCATCTACAATATCCGTACCGCTGGAACTCAAATCTTTAAGATTTGTGACACCTCTCAGAAGCTCAAGACAATTCGACTTAATTTGCACCAAGCAGCATTGGCACACTTAGGCGGAACTCCTCTTGACGGAACGTTGATTGCCAGCCGTATCATTCACGGCGACTTCCTCAAAAAGCACAATATTGAGAAGAGCATGATCGTGTTCTTGACGGATGGCGGCAACGGTGAAGCGGTTTACGGCAACTTGACATATTCTGATGGTCTGACAATTAAACTCCCATCTCGCGGAGGCGAAGCAAAGACACGGATGATTGGAAATGCTGTTGAGGCTAGCTTCGGCGGTAACTGCAAAATTATCAATATCTTCATGACTCGCAATGTTAGGTGGGACAAGGACCAAGCATCGTTTGAGCGCAATCATGTTGTCGCTGATTCGACCTTCTCCCGCTCCCGCTTAAATGTAAAGCACTGCAACGATCTTAATTCAATTGAACAAGCAACATTGAACCATGCTCATGACGCTAAAGCGGTGAACAAGATCATCACTGAAATCATCAAAGAATTCGCATAATTAACCCACAGAGAAAACAATAAAATGGAACAAAACACCGAAAATACTGAAGTCAATGAAACCCAGCCAAAGCTCACAAAAGAGCAGATTGACGAATTCATGGAGATGATGGCACGTAAAAAGAAGAAGGGCTGTCGCAGCAATTCTCCTGCTCGTGCAATCACCGCACGCCGTACTAAGAACAAGAATGCTCGTTCTGAACGTCGTCGTCAACGTCGCGCTGCATAGTCATGTTCGGATTAGCAAAATTGATCTCCGCCTGTCTCGGGCTTTCAGATAAGAAATCTCGCTTGGCGGAGATCAATGCTATTCTGGAGACACTTCGCCCGTTTCACGATCGAATCTCTCTAGAATTAGATGAACTGGACAATTGTGCAGATGATGCCGATTTAGCAGATTCTATCTCCCGTGCAACGAAAATTGCAAATTTGGACGCCCAAAACGACCTGCTGCAAGAAATCTTCCAAAATCTCCTAAGAGAGACGCAGGAAATCCAAAATTCTGCTAAATAATTGAATTATTTCCCATTTTGGCAGAAATAACTATATACAAGTACTGAAAAGTATGTTATAATATTATTATGATTATGAATGATAACGTGAAACTACTCCGAGAGTCGCTCGAACGCGTCCGACCTCTCGCTGACGGTTTTGGTGTGCTCCGTAAAAAGGAAATCACCGATGCCTTCCTTGCCGCTGGTGGCAAGATCAATGCCAATATTTGGCGGACACTTGATGCTGGTCGGACTGACGTCCGCGGTCAGTATAGCATCGACAAGATTGCTGCAACCATTGACGGTTTGGCTCCCGCGGTCCCAGGAACTCCAGCTCCCGCTGTCGCTCCAACGCCTGTTCCAACGCCTGCTCCAGTCGCAGCAACTCCTGCTGCTCGAGCTCCAGAGACACTTGATTACGCTATCAAGAATATCGGACTTTCACCCGTGCTGACTCCTCAGTCCGATCCACTTTATATCCCATGGGGCTGGCATAATCAGTTGAAACGTATCGTTTCTTCAGGTGCGTTTTTCCCTGTATTCATCTCAGGCTTGTCTGGTAACGGCAAGACTATGATGGTCGAGCAAATTTGTGCTCAGACTCGCCGGAAGTATATCCGTCTGCAGATCAATCCTGCTACTGACGAAGAAGATCTCATCGGCGGCATGCAACTCGTTGACGGAGAAACTGTCTTCGCAAAGGGTCCAGTGATCCGTGCAATGGAAGAAGGAGCACTCTTGCTCATCGACGAAATTGACCGTGGGTCTAACAATCTCATGTGCTTGCAAGGTGTCCTTGAAGGCACCCCAGTTCTCATCAAGAAGACTGGTGAAGTCGTCACTGCAAAGCACGGTTTCAACGTGATTGCTACCGCTAACACCCAAGGTCAAGGCGATGAAACTGGAAAGTTCGCTGCTGCAACCATCTTGGATGAAGCTTTCCTTGAACGATTCCCAAATTCGGTGAATCAGGAATACCCAACTGAAGCAACAGAGCTCAAGATCATCCAACGCGTGATGGGTCCTGAGCTTCTCAACGGCAACATTGAGATTCCTGCTGATCCCAATGTGATTGGTTCTCTTCCAAAGACAATCGCTCCGTCGGACTTTGCTCAGAATATCGTTGCATGGGCTGGAGTTATCCGCAAAACCTATGCTCAGGAAGCAGTGGATTCAGTGATCTCAACTCGCCGTTTGGTGCACATTGTTAAGACTTTCAAGATGTTCTGGAAGCCTACTGCAAAGCACAGTGAGTCAATGTTTGCATCTGCAAAGAAGAATGCAATCAACCTCTGCATTAACCGTTTCGACGAGATGACTCGCGAAATTTTCTACGACCTCTACACAAAGATCGACGACATTGAGTTCAAGATCGACCTCGAAGCAGAGGCTGCAGAAGAGGCGGCGGAAGCTGAAACTGTAGATTTTTAATACTCCTCTCTAGGAGATCATTTTCAACACGGCGGCACTCAATAATGGGTGCCGCCCAATCCAAACATATATGAAACTAAGCAAAGCTACACTAACAGTGCTGAAGTCCTTCAGCGAAATTAATCCGAACTGTCTCTTTCGTAAAGGAACAGTTCTTGCAACCGTTAACGAATCAAAGTCCTTTGTTGCTGAAGCAACGATCGAGGATACGATTGAAGATGAGTTTGGTATCTACAACGTGAAAGAATTCCTTTCTGCATTGTCGATTATTGATGCTCCACAGATTGCGGTTAACGGCAAAACTCTCGTCATTACTGATGAGAACTCAAACGCCAAAGTCAAGTACGGTTGTGCTGATGCATCCATCCTTACCCTCCCACCAGCCGACGGTATTAAGATGCCTGAAGCAGACGCGTCGTTCACCATCACTGCAGACATTCTCACACAGATTGTCAGTGCTGCTGCATCATTGAACCTCGGTAAAGCTGGTAAGATCTGCATCTCTGGAAGTGCTGGTGCTGCGTCATTGGATATCGCTGTTGAGTCAGGCGACGGCTCTACTCGTAACACCTTTGTTACAGATATCAACCAAGACGTCACTGTCTCTGAAGGTCTTGAATCGTTCACTGCAGAATTCCCTGTTGATCTGTTCATGATGGTCCGCGGTGATTATGCTGTGCAGATTTCTCGTGGTGGCATCACCCAATGGGATCATACTGCTGAGCCAATCAAGTATTGGGTCGCAACAAGCAAGACTTCAGAATTCACCTCTGCAAAATAACCGATGACTGATCATAATGAATCTCTCTATGTGGAGAAGTACCGTCCTCAGACTATTGAAGACTGTATCCTTCCCGAGAACTTGAAGTCAGTGTTCGCAAAAATGGTCGCTGAAAAGTCCTTCCCCAATATGCTACTTTGTGGCACTGCGGGGTTGGGCAAGACCACTGTTGCTAAGGCTCTGTGTAATGAATTGGGATTGGAACATATCCTGATTAATGCATCGGAGGACAACGGCATTGACGTTCTGCGTAACCGTATCCGTCGCTTTGCGGGCGAAAGTTCGCTCCTTGGCGGAGTCAAAGTAGTCATTCTCGACGAGGCTGACCATCTGAATCCAACTTCAACACAGCCTGCTCTCCGTGGGTTCATTGAAGAGTTCCATAAGAACTGCCGATTCATCTTGACTTGCAACTTCCGCAATAAGGTTATTGAACCGCTCCACAGTCGATGCACACCGATTGAGTTCAACTCATCAAAGTCAACCATCCGCGAACTCTGCGGTCAGTTCCTCCGACGTTCATGCACGATCCTTGACAACGAAGGTATCAAGTATGAGAAGAAGATTGTTGCTGAGCTCATTGGACAATTCGCACCAGATTGGCGTCGTGTTCTAAACGAACTTCAACGTTACAGCGTTGGTGGTGAGTTATCATTGGCAGTCCTATCAGCAACAGCTGGTGGAAGTGTAGATGAACTTGTTAAGCATCTGAAGGAGAAGGACTTCCGTGCAATGCGAAAATGGGTTGGTCAAAATCCAGATATGGATTCCGCTGTGGTCTTCCGACTGCTCTACGACAAGATCGTGTCTTACGGCGCTGATCCTTCGTGCATGCCCAATATCATTATTCTTATTGGTGAGTATCAATACAAAGCAGCCTTTGTTGCCGATAAAGAATTGAACACTGCTGCGTTCTTGACTGAATGCATGGGTCACCTCAAATGGAAATAGTAAATGTCTACGACCGATAAACTCGGCCCATTTGATTTCATCAAGTCATTAGCGAAGGGCTCTCGTGGCCCTGACCTAATGACCTCTGCTGACAACGAAAAGGTCTACCTGCCATTCATTACCAACCGCACGCTTTCGTATTTCCCCGATTCGATTCTGATTGCTAACGAGTTGAACCGCCTAGCTCATCTATCGAGCAAGATGCAGTTCCATTTGTATCACTGGACACTTCGTCCACAGAACCGATTCACTAAATTTGCAAAGCAAGTCAAGGTAAAGAATCTTGAAATCATCATGGCTGAATACAACTACTCTAGAGAGAAAGCTCTAGCAATCGTTGACCTAATCAGTCCTGCACACTTAAAAGAAATGAAGAAACGCCAAGACGAAGGCGGAACAAAGAAACGATGAATAACAGATCACATTTTAAAGACACGGTTGTTGAAGCTTTCATTAAAGAGGGGGAGACTCATGGTTTTACATATGACGATGAGACTTTCACGTTAGAAAAACTGGGAGTTAAATTTTCGCCTGAACTAGGATTAGAGATAAGACATTGCAACTCGGACAACATTGATCCATGGTCTGAATTTGAGATAATGATTAAGTACGAAACTAAGCAGCGCGAAAAAGTTGCATCTGAACTAATTGAAAATAATATGGAGGACTTAGTCGAAGCACTGAGTTAATATAATGAACGATGAAGTAATTAAAACATTTTGTGAGGTTAACCTCACGAGCCCTGACGACTTCTTGAAAGTCAAGGAAACACTAACGCGTATTGGCATCTCTAAGAAAGATGAGAATACACTTTTCCAATCGTGCCACATTCTGCACAAGCGCGGCAAGTATTACATTGTCCACTTTAAAGAAATGTTTGCACTTGATGGTCGTGAGACTGACTTTGACGACAAGGACCGCGCTCGCCGCAACACGATTGTCACTCTTCTTGAAGATTGGGGCCTGGTTGAATCTCCATACGACAAAGCGGCAAGCATGCAAGAGCTCGTTCCAATGTCGGAAATCAAGATCATCCCGTTTAATGAAAAGAAGTCTTGGACGCTAATTCCAAAATATACCTTCACTGGATAATGAAATATTTTAAGATAAACGCACTTATCGCACAATGCCTTGGGACTCATAAAATCTTGGTAGACGAGGGTGAACATTTTGAAGTCCAAGACCGTGACGGTTTGGTTGCAGTCTATGTTGGTAACGGATGTTCGTACTCTTCTTTGTATACTTTCCCAGAGAGTTACCACAAATCTTTGGACGCGATGCATGAAGCAGAAAAGTATCTCTTTACGTTGAACAATTGGGCAGCATGTGATTACGAAGTAGCACTAAATAAGATCACGACAAGTTGGGCATGGCATGCTACCGCAATGCAGAAAGCCGAAACTTTTTTGAAGATTATCAATAAAAAGCAGAAATAACCATATACAGTTCTGCTTCACTATGTTACAATATATCTATGTTCTACACTAAAATTGAAAAGTTCGGTAACTCCCTGCTTTATCGTGGATACGATGAGCACGGCAATCAGGTCAAAGACCGCATCAAATACAAGCCGCGGATTTGGATGGAAACCGACAAGCCAACCAAATATCACGCCCTTGATGGAACTCCTGTTGGTCAAATGTCCTTTCCTGACATGAAGCAGAAAGCTGAATTCGTCAAGATGTATGGTGACTCAAACGGTGGCAGAATCTTCGGTGATATTAAGGACGTCGTGGCTTATACTTATGATGCTTTCCCTGGCACAGTTCAGTATCACTCAAAGGTTATTCGTGTTCTTAATTGGGATATTGAAACTGATATCTCTGATGGATACGGTGATCCTGAATTGGGCGACCGTGCAATTATCTCAATTGCAGCAAAGCTGATGAGTGATAATGTCAAGCACGTTTGGGGTTTGAAAGAGTGGTACCAAGGTGATGAAAATATCGTCTACCACTTTTGCGAAACTGAGCAAGAGCTCCTTGAGCAATTTGTTGAATATTGGGAAGAGTTAGCGCCTGACGTTATCACGGGTTGGAATATTGAGTTCTACGATATTCCGTTTCTTATCAACCGCCTGAACAGAGTGTTCGGTGACGACAAACTAATCAAGCGCCTATCGCCTTGGAAGATTGTTCGTGATCAAAACGTAACGCAGTTCGGTCGTCAACAGAAGACCTTTACTTTCCAAGGAATTACCATTCTTGATTATCTTGCACTCTTCAAAAAGTTCACGTTCACTGAACCTGAAAACTTCAAGCTTGCAACTGTTTCAAAGATGATCCTTGGAGATACTAAGATTGACTATTCTGAATACGGTGATCTCGGTGATCTGTATGAGCGCAACTCTGATCTCTTCTATGAGTATAATGTCAAGGATATTACCCTGATCGACGACATGGAAGAAAAGCTGAATCTTCTTGAGGTCGTTTACATGCTTGCTTATATGGCAGGTGTTCAATACGAAACGACTTTGGGTACGACCGCAATTTGGGATGCTTTCATCTTCCGTCAGTTGGCACAAAAGCGACAAGTCGTTCCACCAATGAAGAAATGCCGTCCTTCACCTTTCGCAGGTGGTTATGTTGCTGACCCTCTCCCAGGGATGCATGACTGGATTGTTTCTTTTGACTTGAACTCACTATATCCGAATTTGATTGTTCAGCACAATATGTCTCCAGAGACCATCGTGCATCAGTCTAAAGTTGAAGGTATCACTTCTGACAAAGTTCTTGAAGATCCATCGCTCCTACAAGTTCCAGATGAAAATCTTTGTTTGGCACTCAATGGTGCAGTGTTCCGTAAGGACAAGAAAGGCATCATTCCTGCTATGGTTGAAAAACTTTACAGTGAACGTGCTGAATGCAAGCAGTCCATGCTTGCAAAGTTAAGTGAAGCTGAGGCTACAAAAGATCCATCTGAAGCAGCTAACCTCAGAGGTCAAGCGTCGATTCTCAAAACCCGTCAGCACTGTGTGAAGATTTTCCTCAACTCACTTTACGGCGCTATGGGTAATGCTTACTTCCGCTATTACGACATTGAGGTTGCTGAAGCTGTCACTCTGTCTGGTCAGTATGTCATTCAAACTGCGGCTAAGGCTGTAAACGTTTTAATGAATAAGGCATGCAAGACCGACGACAAGAACTACATTATTGCAGTCGACACTGACTCTAACTATGTTCTTATGGGTGATCTTGTTAAACAGAAGAACTTTAAGTCTCCTGTAGATGCACTTGACAAATTCTCCAAGATGGTCATTGAGCCTCAATTGAAACGCACGTTTGATGCTTACTTTGAATCGACGAACGGTATGGTTCCTCGTATGGAAATGGGTCGAGAGGTTATTGCTTCTCGTGGATTCTGGACAAAGAAGAAACGCTATGTCTTGAATGTTCTTGACGATGAAGGTGTCCGCTTATCAAAACCAAAACTCAAGATCATGGGTGTGGAAGCTATCAAGTCGTCAACTCCAGCAGTATGCCGTGAGTCGATGAAAGGCATCTTCAAGGTTATGATTGAGGAAGGTGAAGAAGCAGCACAAGCTCACGTTAAACAAGCACGAAAGGAATTTTATGAATACGCTGCAGAGACGGTCGCGTTCCCACGCGGTGTCAATGAAACGATGAAGTATGTCCCAGGTCCTGCAGGCGCAATCTACACGAAGCCAATTCCAATCAACTCTCGTGCTGCTGTCCTATTTAATCACTATATTAAGAAATTAGGTATTGACAACCGTCACCATCCAATTCAAAATGGTGATAAAATGAAATTCATCTATCTGAAACTACCAAATCCAATTCGTGAAAACGTTATCGGATTTACTGATCAGATTCCTGTTGAGTTTGGCCTTGAAGATTACATCGACTACGATCTTCAATTTGAAAAGGTTTATCTTAAACCAATCCGCGAAATCTTCAATGTCCTTAAGTGGAACATTGAACCTGTAAACGATCTACAATCCTTCTTTCTATAATGAACAACCAATAAGAAACACTATGAGTAAAAACTGGGTCCAAGACATACAGAACATGCACGCGCACTACAAAGTGCACGAAGCAATCAAAAAGAATGCAGACAAGCCTGAATGGTTAGCAAAGCTCCTTGAGTTCCGCGCTAATTTCCTTCAGGAGGAACTTGATGAACTGAAACAAGCAAACACCGCTGAAGATATTACTGATGCACTTATCGACCTTTCGGTCGTTGCTATCGGAACACTTGATCTCTTCGGTGCTGACGCTTACAAGGCATGGGACGAAGTCCTTCGTGCAAACATGGAAAAGGAAGTTGGTGTTAAAGCTAATCGTCCTAATCCATTGGGTCTCCCTGACCTCAATAAACCTGAAGGCTGGCGTGGACCAGAATACCAAACTGAATGGAACGGTATGTTTGAACAACTTGAACTGCCTCTTAACCTTTACCCATTTGATTAATGTCTGAAGCAAAACCAACCGCACCAAACAAGCCAGTAACCGAATACACTAAAGCTGAACTTGCTGAGTTCACACTTATTCAAGCCAACTAATGAAAGTCAAAGCCACAATTTTTAATTCTATCAAAGACAACACGACAGGAAATCAAATGTCGTTTGACAACTACGACGAGTTTGAAGAGTGGCTTTACTTTCTAGCCAAGAAGCCTGGATACAAACCAAAAGCAGGGGAAGCAATTACCTCACGCTGCTCAAAACTAATCAGCCCTGCACAATATCTGCTCGGTGAGAAACGACGTAATGTAAACGTGACTCACTGGGCAGGTTGGTGTGCTTTGGACGTTGATGCTTATGATGGAACTCCTGACCAAGCAATCCGTCCGATGGCAAAATACCGATTCACGTGTTATAGCACAGCGTCCTCAACGCGCGAGCACCCAAAGTTCAGAGTTGTGTTTCCACTTACTCACGATGTTCCTGCTGAAAAGATTAAGCACTTTTGGTATGCATTGAACACTGAAATGGGATCGGTTGGTGACAAACAGACCAAGGATTTATCTCGTCTTTACTATATCCCAGGGAAATTTCCAGACGCGTGTAATTTCATTTTTAGCAACAACCGTCCTGAGGTTACTGAAAATAACAAAACCGCAACGGTCATTCTTAATCCCTTTGATTTGATGCAGAAGCATCCTTATGCTGAAAAGCAGAACAGTGATTTGTTGTCTCACCTCCCACCAGAGATGAGAGCCGAACTGTTGGAACTTCGCAAAAACCAACTCTCCAATACAGATATCAAATGGTCCTCATATAGAGATTGTCCATTCGTATCTCAGCAAGCGTTATTGAACTATCAGTCAATTGTCGGGGACGGATGGTACCATGGGTTCTACAAGCTCCTCGTTTCAATTTCATGTTCAGCCACAAAACGCAAATATCCGATCTCTGTCAACGAAGTGGTTGCTCTTGCAAAAGAGATCGACATGGATAACGGAAATTGGTATAAGGACCGACCATTTGATCTTGAAGCAAATCGAGCAATTGAATTTGCCATCGCAAATACTGAATTTTAATGTTGACAAGAGCAAACTTTTAATCAATAATAGCAACTACAATATGACAACAACTAAACCACTAAGAACGAGCCAAAAAGGCTCCGGAGTGCGTATCGTGTCTCACCGACAAGATACCTCAATCACCGCTCAACTCGAGCGTAACACAGGACGTGCTGCTAAGAAGGCAAACCGTCAAGCAGCAGCAAAGGCACGACGCCTTGAACGCGCAAAACGATCACCTCAGCAACAGCTCGAGATGATCGCAACATATCCAGGAGAGTGCAAAAAGGAAACTGCACGTCTCAAATCTCAAATCCGCAAGCAGGCTGCATAATGTCAAATCCAAAAGATATCCTCATCACCTTTAACCCAGGTGACCAAGTTCGTGCATCAGTTGACGTCCTCGTCGATTGTGCTAAACTCCAAATTAAGAAAGGGCGTGATTATCAGAATGCTGCATCTACGATTCGTCAGGCTGATTATTACCCGTCTGGAGTAAAGACGATCTATGAGATCATGCATGCCAAGATGCTGCGAATCCGCTCATTGATTGACGTCTATGAACAGAATCCAACACAGTCTCCGAACTTTGAGTCGATTGAAGATTCCTTCAAAGATCTGATCAACTACACTTCGTTTGCTGCTTCTTATGCAAAGGGTGAAATTGATGGTCAACGTGAAGGCTTCGATATGCTTAACCGCGAGATCAAGCATCCTGTCCCGCCAATCCCAGAACCAATCGAAGTAAAATGAAGCTAGGCTTTACAGGTTCCAGAGATGGAATGACAATGGGTCAAGTTGAAAGGTTCGCTGCTGAACTGAAGATGCTTCCTTCGTTGGAAGAGTTTCATCACGGCGACTGTATCGGCGCTGATGAGCAGGCAGCTGCAATGGTTCTGCGTTATCATCCATCTTGTAAGATTGTGGTTCATCCGCCAGAAAACTCCTCTAACCGTGCTTATGCTTATGGCGATGAATTTCGTGAAGAGAAATCGTATTTGGCTCGAAACAGAGACATCGTTGATGAATCGAGTAACATGATTGCAACTCCTCCAACGCGAGAAGAACTTGTTCGCAGCGGCACATGGTCAACTATCCGTTACGCTCGCCGTACTGGTAAGCATCCGCAGATCTTGATTCCGTGAGCCACTTCAAAGACATAACTGAGCTAGGTGAGATCGGTGAGGAACTCGTTTATACTTATATGGTTTCTAGAGGCAACACCGTTGCGTATTCTGAAAATCCATTCGATTCAACCAAAGACTTGATCGTCAACGGTGAGTTTGTTGAAGTAAAGACACAGTGCCGCAACCGACCACCGCTCAATTGTTTCTCAACCCAGAAGAAACCAACCAACCTACAGAAATGTATGGAAGTAAAGTTTCTTCTGTTTGTGGAGTTTGACGACTCCGACACTTTAAGAATTTGGACACCTATCGACCGCAATCATTTTACTGACTATCAAGCAAACACAAAAGATGGTCCAAAGCAAATGCGCGGTTGGTATATTGAACCAAATGAAATCGGCCCAGGATGCAAGTGCGTCGCTGAGTTTAATCTGCCTCAAATGGCAAAGCGCATGAAAGCGCTATCTCCTTCACAATTCTATGGAAAACATAAAAAAAGTACAACATATTCGACAAGACCTCATTGAGCTATTTGAGCAAGGTAAGTTCGTAACCGACAAGACAGGCGTTAAGACAGTAGAACTGATTGGCGCTTCATTTATCGCTGACGAGCCTGGCATAATCCGCGAACCCAACCCGGATTATGTTTCACGCGAGATCGAGTGGTATAACAGCATGTCTCTCTATGTTGCGGACATCCCAGGTAAGACTCCACCAATTTGGAATGCAGTTGCGTCAGAGCATGGCCGTATCAACTCGAACTATGGATATCTGCTCTACAGTCCTGACAACGGTTCACAAATGTCCGAGGTCTGTGCAGAACTTTCTCGCAACGAATTCTCACGACGCGCGGTTGCAATTTACCAGCGACCAACAATGCACAACGATTACGCTATCGACGGCATGAGCGACTTCATTTGCACGAACGCTGTTCAGTATGTTATCCGCGATGGCAAAGTCGACTGCATTGTTCAGATGCGAAGCAACGACGCTGTCTTTGGTTACTGTAATGACAGAGCATGGCAAGAATACGCGCTTAAGCATGTAGTTGAAACTCTTCATACTGTCTACTCCAAGAAGTATGAGGTGGGCGACATTCATTGGCAATGCGGCTCACTTCACGTATACGAACGCCACTTCGACCTTCTTACAAATGGGTAGACCAAAGAAAAAAGATATTCCAAAACCTCAGACGGTCGACGTAGTTTTTCACTGCGTTGGCCACTCTGAGGTATACAATGATACTTACTATCAAGCAACGTTCAGTGAGAAGTTTCTACCGTCCAATTATTTTCGCGCGTTCGATTCAGACATGACACCACTTCCAATAATCAAATCGTCGTGGATGTTGAAAGTTAAAAAGAAGCTTGACTCAAAAGGTTTCACAACTCAAGTAGTAGCAAAAGCACTAACCGATAATAAGAAATGAATTTGAAATGGCAAAGACGTTTTATGGAGATTGCAGTTTGCACATCTCAATGGTCGAAAGATCCTTCCACAAAGGTTGGTGCAGTTATTGTATCTCCTGATAAGCAAATTCTTTCAACCGGCTACAACGGTTTCCCTGCTAACATTGAAGACAAACCAGAATGGTATGACGATCGAGAAATGAAGTACTCGTTGATCATCCATGCTGAAATGAACGCAATTCTTAACGCCGCTAAGAACGGTATTAATATCAAAGACGCGTGGCTTTTTGTCACATCACTTCCTGTCTGCGCCAATTGCGCCAAGCATGTCTGTCAAGCAGGCATCGGTGCAGTGGTTCGACAGGACAACATAATCGACCCACGTTGGGCAGATTCAAGTAAAGCGGCCGACACAATTTTCGGCCTAGCAAAGATTCCCATATATAAAATATGAAAAACAAATATACGCATGCAGCAATCATTCCTCTCATTGGCGGTGAAGCAATCGCTCAGATGAACGTCTTCGGGTCAAAGCTCGACTACATTCTATCTTACTCAGCCTTTGAGAAAAACGACGGACAGTTCCGCAACTATTTAGAGACTCACGACATTGATGTTCCTTACCACGTTATTGATGCTGAAGGCTACGAAATGCCTCATGGCGTTGACGTCGTTTCATCTGTATGTCCATGTGCTGGTCTGTCTCGCTTGAATCCTCATGCTTCCGCTGACGCTGCTGCTAACGATTGGATGTATAACTCAACACAATACGTTCTTGAAAATATCAAGCCGCGTGTTCTCTGGGGCGAGAATGCACCAGGCCTTGTTGAGAAGATGGGCAAGCCTGTTCTTGCAAAGCTTAAAGCAATCGGCGAGCAGTATGGTTATACTCTCACGACCTACCGCACGCGAACACTCCTTCACGGTTACCCTCAGGTCCGCAATCGTTCCTTCTATATGTTTTGTAAGGACGACAAGTGCCCAATGCTTCCGTTCTTCCAACGCGAGTTGAGCATTACTATTCCTGATCTCATTGCCGAGGTTGATGACCAAGACCCTGTTTGTGCTACTCGTTCAAAGAAGCCTTCCGATGAATTCTTCTACAGTGCTATCTTGCACATGAAGGGAATGACTCACGCTGAGTATATCGCCCACATTAATTCTGACAAGAAGAATGTCATGTCCAAAGAGTCTCGTACTGCATTCTTGAAGGAATACAGTTACGCTGATGCTTACGCTCACGTTGAACGCAATCCTGAGAAGTATGGTGCTTATACCGCAAAGCTTGATCGTATGGTTGCTAAGGAAGCTGACGGTAAGGGCGTGATGTATTCAGGTGTCTTCTTTCCTATCGACCACATCGGCGCGTTCATCTCTCGCTACACTTATGGTCTTGCTCATCCAACTGAAGATCGCTTCATCTCCGTTAAGGAATCAATGGCTATCATGGGAATGCCTGACGACTTTGAGTTGCTTGGTGGTGCAAAGAATATCAACATGATCTGTCAGAATGTTCCTGTTGGTACTGCAAGTGATATTGCCCAAGCAGTTCTTGATTATCTTGATGGTAAACTTGAAATGTCCGAAACTGACTATCTGCACTGTCACAATGTCAAGAAGCAGTATATGTTTGACAAGCCGGATATTGCATTGGTTGAACTTTTTTAGTTGACAGAATCAAAAATATAGTTGATAATAGACATATATGATTATACTAGACTACTCGGGAACCGCGATCTCTAATCTCTTCGCCAACGGCCTATCAGCAGGTGGGCACGTTGATGAAGGGATGCTTCGCCACATGATCCTTAACCAGATTCGGACTGTTTACACCAAGCACCGTAATACTTATGGAAAAATGATCATCGCATACGACGCTGGTGGCAATTGGCGCCGCAACGTTTATGCTCAATATAAAGCTTGTCGCAAAACAAGCCGTGATGGTGATGCTAAGGATTGGGATGCTATCTTCGAATCATTGAACAAGATCAAGAACGAAATCAAAACCATCATGCCTTATCTTCATGTTGAAGTCTACGGGTGTGAAGCAGATGACGTAATTGGAACTTTGGTTCATGAGGTATTTGGTGGAACCGCTGAGAAGACATTGATCGTCTCGTCTGATCATGACTTCAAGCAACTTCAAGAATATCCAAATGTCCGTCAGTGGGCTGCACGTGAAAAGAAGTTCGTCGATGAGAAAGATCCAAAGGGTCACCTCTTCGAAAAGATCATGCGAGGCGACAAAGGTGACGGCGTTCCAAACGTTCTGTCATCCGACGACTGTCTTGTTGAAGGCATCCGCCAGACTCCAGTCAAGAAGACACTGATTGAAGAAATGTCAAAACTCACCGAAGAACAGCGAGAGACCACTTTGGGTGATAATTATATTCGTAACCGAGCAATGGTTTCTCTTCGACACACTCCTCAAGAATATCAGGATACCATCTTGACTGAATACCGCGATCCTAAGAACCTTCCTGACGGCATGCAAGTATTCAACTACTTCATTGAATCAAAACTTAAAAACTTAATCGGCTCTATTGACGACTTTTTAAAAACACCGAACCAAACACAAAATGACAGCATCCAAACCACAACCCACCGACTTTTTGTATAGCGCGTTCGACAAGATCACTTCGTATAAACGAATTGGTCAGGCTCGAAACGAATTCAAAAAATACGTAAACCGAGACCTCGCATTCCGATCAGTAATTCAAGGTGCTTTCCATAAGTCAATTCAATTCCGTTTGCCGCCTGGCACACCAGAAGGTTTTGATTTGATCAACTCGCCTGGTGTCACCAATGCAAAGAAGCTTTTCACTTCAGGTGAGGTCAAGCAGTTCGTTGGTAAGCCTGGGACAGCAACACCTCAACTCGAATCAAAATGGGTTGGTTGGCTCGAAGCAATTGACCCGCTCGATGTAAAGGTCCTTGAAGCAATGAAGGACAAACGTCTTACTGAAGCGTATCCAATCATCTCACGGGATTTCGTTGTTGTCGCACTTGGTGCAAAAGAAGCAAAAGCACTGATCGGCGAATAAAGCAGTAAAAACTCAAATAAGAAAACACAAGCAATTGACTGTCAATTAGTTGAGAAGCTCGATTTTCTTAATTTTAGGCTAAAACGGGAAATCCATACAATCATATAGATTTCCCGTTTTATGCTCTGAGAATCTCTCTTTTACATAATACAAATGACCTACGATTATAAATGCGACGAATGTAAAGCTGTTTGGGAAGACGCCTTTCCAACAAAGGACCGCGATCGCCCTTTAGCAGAACCATGCCCCCACTGCGGTGTTGAAGGAAAGATCACTCGCCCTATGTGTCTCCCGGGCATTCAATACGACGGCGTTAAGCCGCTACAGAAACGCGCACATCCCGATCTACGCGAACGACTTAAATCAATGAAAGACACCTTCGGATATTCTCGCAAAGGTTGCACTATTCAATATGACTAATTTTATACACGAAGACCTCTCCCACCTCATTGTTGACTCAGCAGAAGAAGTTGAGATTAACGGTAAGCGCCACTACGCAGCCAAAGCGTCGGGCGGTGTTTATCCATCCATTACTACAGTCCTCGGTTATCACACAGCACAAGGTCTCCATGAATGGCGAAAGCGTGTCGGTGAAGAAGAAGCCAACCGCGTAGGCCGTCGAGCTTGCATGAATGGAAATAAGGTTCATGCAATGGCCGAAGATTATCTCAACAACAAGTTTGAGTTTGATCCTACAGAAACGCCGTATTATCACCTTGCCTTCGAATCGCTCCAAAAAGCACTATCTCGTTGCACCAAAGTTCATGCACAGGAAGTTCGTCTATATTCCGACTTTCTGCAGGTTGCTGGTCGTGTTGACGCTATTCTTGAATTTGACGGCAAGATCTCTATTGTTGATTTCAAGACATCTTCTCGAATTAAGGATCGAGCGTGGTTGAAGTCCTATTTTCTCCAAACTGCAGCCTATGCGATCATGTTTGAAGAACGAACTGGAATTCCTATCAACGATCTCGTCATCATCTCCATCAACGCTGGAGAATCCGAACCGCAAGTTACCAAGGAGCGACGTGACACTTGGTGGCCGACTTTGAAGCAGTATATTAAGGACTATTACGATTATCATGGCAATCCAAATAAAAATCAAGATTAACAGCGAAGAGCTGGAAATTGACCTAAATGACGCCCGCGAGCTCTTCAACGACCTAAAAGACGTTTTTGAACCAGAATTGGACAAAAGTTGTCCAGAACCAGACGAAATTAAGGAAAATGGCGCTTCAGAGGCTTTTCGTAAGTGGTGTGAGGAACATCCTAACGAAATCTTCCCAGATCAGCCAATTTTACCAACGCTTCCGTATAATCCGTATAATCCGTACCCAAACTACCCAGATTATCCGATTTACCCGACATATACCCCAAATTCTCCTATACTCTGCTTTGTAAAGACAGAATAACGATGCACTGACCAGTCAAATCGTCATTTTTAGGAGAAAATCCCAAAAATTGGAAAAAAACACACTTTTTTCTGGTTTTTGGGATTTTTCTATATACAGAGGAGAAAAAGTATGTTATAATTGTTATATACTATGAGAACCAAAATTATAACATACGACCTTTCAAAGTGGATTCCTGAACCTCACGTTCTCCGCTACTGCCGCAAACAAAATTTTAACCTCGGTCGCAAAGCTGACAACGCTAACAAAAGCGCCATCGCTGATCGTCTTGAAGGCAACCTTTGTTCACAGACAGGAATTCTGCTCATCATCCAAGAAGGCGACAAAATCGTCGGATGGGGATTGTGCTCTGATACTGCTCACGTCTGTGCAACGCGGATTGAGTTTCAAATGTATGTTCCTGTCAGTCAGCGCGGCAAAGGTCTTGGAAAAAAGATCCTCAAGAAAGCAACTCAACTCTGCGGCAAAGTTCGCGTTTTCGTTACAGATCAAAACGAATCATTTTATAAGCGTTGCGGGGTAACTCCTTACGGCACACTCACAGGAAAACTTATCAAATAATCTTATGGCTAAATCACTAAAAGAAATTTGGAATGATTTGTGGTCCAACGGACACGTTAAAAATGTTGTTTGGATAGTCGAGAGCCGTGGGGTGTTTGCTCCCACTGTATCCCGCACTGACGCAGTTAAGGTTGAAGCTGCAGCAGAATTATATCACGTCGCTGATGCGTTTCGTAAAGAGATCGGTCGGCTCCGTAAAGTTCTTGTAGAAAATGAATTAGCAGAATATGACAGCGACGGAAATTTCGTTGAAAAGTTCACATCCGATACACCAAAAAATATAAGCAACTAAGAAATGTATAAAGCACTAAAATTTGTTGAAACCGAAGATAACCGTATCTTCTTCACATCCGACACTCACTTCTGCCACGACCGCGACTTCGTCTTTGGTCTCCGTGGATACGATAACGTTGATCAGATGAATGAAGATCTGATTGCAAAGTGGAATGAAACTGTCCGCCCAACTGATACCGTCATCCACCTTGGCGACTTCATCCTCGGTGCTGGTAAGGACTCTGATAAGCGTTTTCGGGAGATCATTCACCGTCTTAACGGTAATATCGTCTACCTCTGGGGCAATCATAATGCTGGAGTTAAGCAGTTTTACCGTGACTTGATGGTCGGTCGGTTCTGTGATGCAAAGCAGTTTGATGAGCAGCGTATGGAGGTTTACCCTGTGGGCGAGGACACTGCAAACGGCAGCTTCACTTTCCGTGGCAATAATCTCTACTTGCAAATCAAAACTCTTGAAGGTAAGAAGGCAACCGTCTTCTGTGCTCACTTTGCACACCGCCTCTGGATTGATTGCCACCACGATCGGATCATCCACCTCAGCGGTCACTCCCACGGTTCTGATCCAGAATCTCAGCCAAATCACAAAGTTGGCAAGCGCCTTGACGTTGGGGTTGACAACTTCGGTCGTCCAATCAGTATTAATGAAGTTCTTAAGGTCACTCGCAACATGGAGTGGCAGAACTTTGATCACCACAACGAAGATACAAACCCAAGCTAATTGTGTTCAAAGCACGGCACATCAAAACTATGAAAAAGACTATTATATTCCTCCGCGGCGTTTCTGGCTCAGGCAAGACCACTGTCGCAAATCTCCTTTCCTTTGGTGTCGGACCAGTGTTCACTGCTGACGACTACTTCATGGATGAGGAAGGTAACTACAACTTCGATGTGACCAAGTTGGGTAAGGCTCACATGGCCTGTAAGAAAGGCGTCTTCTCTGCTTGCGCTGCAGGCGAACGAACCATCTTTGTTGCGAATACTTCAACCTCTGAAAAGGACATTACTGCTTACCGCAATATTGCAACCATTCACGGTTATGACTTTGTTTCGCTAATCGTTGAAAACCGTCACGGTAACACTGACGTTCACAATGTTCCTGAAGACACTCTTGTTCGTCAGGAGTCTCAGCTTCGCAATTCAATCAAGCTACGATAATGAATGACTTTGAAAACAAATCTATCGTCGTCGGAAATGACGTGATTTATTCAGACCCTAAAAAGCCTAAGTTATATCGCGGCACTGTTATTGGTCTAACACCAACAGGTGTTAGCATTGATTCTTACGGAACAAAAACTTTTCGTGCAGGCAGCAACGTGTGCCGCGTTCCAGCAAAATGTTCAAGATAAAGACAAAGTTCTACTTCGACAAAGGTTTGAAGATCGCTGTTGACCAAGAGGTCCTTCGTTACTATATGTGGCAGATCGCTCGTGGACCACACGACACTCTTGGTCAACAGACACCAATGCGGAAAGCCCACATTTCTGTAATTCTCCCACGAATTCATGGAGGAGAGATCACCGAACTTAGCCGTCAGTTTGACGGTCATGAAGTCGAAGTAACTTGCGACGGAGATATCCATCAGGGCGGGAGCTGGTTCACGAACTATTGGGTCATGTTTCAGTGCTCCCATGCAACGTATATTAAGAAGCTCCTTGGAGTCCGTGAAAAGAACTTCCTTGGGTATCACTTGACAATCTGCAACAATAAGGGCCGAATTAACGAGTTATACCCTGAAGCGGCTATTCTTGCCAAAGAAATGAACGACGGACGGTATAATGTTGACGAATATCGTCAGAAAATGCTAAATTTGGTAAAAAAATAAGAAAATGGCAGAAATAACTATATACAAGAGCTGAAAAGTATGTTATAATTGTTATATGAAATCTGCTAATAAAATTACTGAAGGCGTTAAAGTGAAGTTTAAGAAATTAGGCAAAGTCTATGAAGGCTTGGTGGTCGGATTTCACCCACGCATTCCTAACATTGCTCGTGTAGAATATATCGTCACAAATTCTAAACATGGTGACCGCAAAAACGAAACTTGCATCCCATTTGACACTTTAAAATTAGCTTAATATGCCACAACCAATGCATTCTGAAAAATACCACGAAATGTACCTCAAGGTGCAGCAAGGTAAGATCTCCGAAGACACATGGCGTGAATTCTGCAATCAACTCCTTGAGCAAATTCTGGAGAAAAATAAGGATGTTCTTATTCGTTTGAAGAACCGATAAATTATGAAAACTGTAAAAATGTGTATCGGAGAGCTTATGTCTCTTCCCGAGATCGTCGACGTTAAGCGTGTATCAGTTGCTCGTATGCAACGACGAACTCATTGCTTTATTGTTCCACCGATTGCAAAATCGCAACGTGAAGCTGAAGAGCTTTTTAACAAAATGTTTTCTGACGTCGTCTTTAACGAATTCGTTGGTCATTACTCACTCTTCGAACAAATCCGATGCGGATGGTTTCGAGTTTTAATTAAGACCCTATTGGTCATCGAAAATAAATCTATCGACATCGTAATATAATGAAAAAAGGAAAAGCATGTATTCTTGCACTTGATCCGTCTTGGCAAAATATTTAAAGAATTTATACTACAAGCTTAGGCGAGATAATTTCAAACGTGAGCGAGCACCTCTCAGCGATGTGCCTCTGGTATATTTTAACATCGACATGAATCGCGTAGAGAAGGGAATGAAGAATGAGGAAGAAAACTAAAATTTTAATATGAGATCACGTAAACCAGAAATACTAATGCTCGATCCGTCTTGGCAGCCATTTGATTGGGCAACCAAAGAGGACACTATCAGACTCTTAATGAAGGGTGCGGTCCGCGGCATCGACGCAAATATGGTCGAAGCTGAATGGTACCCAAATCCAGATAAGGGTATGTCTGTCTCTTGGGGCGACCAAACCGTCACTCCCTTTGACGATGCGCCGTCGCTCTCGTCTGGTTCGTTTCATGGTGTCCGCACTTGGAAGCTTCCAACAGTTGTTATCATTCGGCCGCAAGAAAGTCGGATTGACAATCAACGCGAGAAGATTTCTCCAAACTCGTTGCACGGCATTTACAAGCTTTACGACGGCAAGTGTGTTTTCTGTGACCGCACCATCGGAATGGATGAAGCGTCGAGAGATCACTACTTCCCACAAGCAGAGGGTGGACCAAACGAACTCTTCAATATCGTTCTTGCATGTAAGGCATGTAATAACAAGAAAGGAAGTCAATTCCCTTGGCACAACAAAGACGGTAAAGAGCCAAGAATTCGTGTCCCACTTCGTGGTGGCATCCGTCTTCCTTTCGGGTTAAAACTCCGTGAAGAATGGAAACAATTCATGTACCGCTAATGCTTAAAGCACGGTTCAAAATCTTAATACGCGGATGGGTTGGTTATATCGGCCAGCTCATCCGCTCAATTAAAGTCAAACTAAAGGTAAAGTAATTATGAATATCAGATTAAAATCAGGCTCGTTTGAGGTAACTAAAATTGTCAAGAAGACAAAGGCACGAGGGTTTGTAGATCTCGCTGTTGGTGACGTAATCGAATTCAGTTGCAATTTTATGCGGACCACTGGAGCTAGCTGCGGGAAACTATGCTCT
>Ga0206126_10000969_pt1 | contig 36896 bp, 36 predicted proteins | sample Helgoland_Spring_5_FD_148621 | JGI IMG/M metagenome (GOLD analysis project Ga0206126, IMG submission 148621) | Pelagic subsurface seawater microbial communities from Kabeltonne, Helgoland, North Sea - Helgoland_Spring_Bloom_20160412_1 | ecosystem: Environmental > Aquatic > Marine > Epipelagic ...
TAAGCTGTGTTTGAGCTAATGGTTTTCCAAATTGTTTTCTATCAAGAGTATATTGCCTTGCTGCATGCCAGCAAAATTCTGCAGCACCCATTGTTCCCCAAGCGATACCATAACGCGCACGATTCAAGCATCCAAACGGGCCAGCTAATCCGGATACGTTTGGAAGGATATTTTCTTCTGGAACAAAAACCTCATCCATTTGTATCATGCCAGTTATTGATGCTCGCAGAGAGAATTTACCTTCAATTTTGGGGGATTCTAGCCCCTTCATCCCTCGCTCTAGAATAAAGCCTTTTATTTTATTGCCATGAGCATCAGATTTTGCCCAAATTATGAAGACGTCAGCAATTGGTGAATTTGTAATCCAGTTTTTTGCACCTGAAATTATGTATCCTCCATCCACTTCTTTTGCTCGCGTTATCATTCCACCTGGGTCAGAGCCATGATCAGGTTCTGTGAGGCCAAAACATCCGACTAGTTCACCAGATGCTAATTTAGGCAAATATTTATTTCTTTGGTCATCATTACCATACGCAAAAATTGGATGCATGACTAATGATGACTGCACTGACATTGCAGACCGATATCCACTATCAACACGCTCTACTTCGCGAGCAACCAATCCATATGATGTGTAATTAGCGCCAACGCCACCAAATTCCTCAGGTATTGTTGAGCCAAGTAGACCAAGCTCACCCATTTCATTCATTATTTCTCTGTGAAACAATTCATTACGATTAGCTTCAATGATTCTTGATGTAAGCTTATCTTGACAATAAGCTTTTGCTGTATCGCGTATCATGCGTTCTTCTTCGGTGAGTTGATCTTCTAATAGAAAAGGATCTTCCCAATTAAAGTTAGCAGGTTTTGATCTTGCAATAAGTGGTGTATTTGAGCTCATAGCATATTCTCATATTTTTTTCTATCTTGGTAGTTTTTAACAAAAGAGGCAATGCGGCAATTCTGCTGGAATATATTCTTCATTAGAGTTAATCATACTTTGAAAATAGAATTAATTAATAATAACATTGGAAAATTATTATGAGAGTCCTTGTGACAGGCGGTGCTGGTTATATTGGCAGTCATACATGCGTTGAGCTTTTAGAAGCAGGCCACGAGGTTTTTGTTTTAGATAATCTTTGTAATGGGCATGAGGCTGCACTTGAGCGAATTCAAGGTATTTCTAATTGTGAGTTGCAATTTATGAATGCGGATATTCGTGATGGAAGTGCATTAGATAAAATTTTTAATACTTTTAAACCAAATGCAGTTATTCACTTTGCTGGGTTGAAAGCAGTTGGTGAGAGCGTAGTAGATCCAATAAGTTATTATGATGTAAATGTTGGTGGCTCTATTTCATTACTCACGGCTATGTCTAAAGCTGAATGTGATATGATCGTTTTTTCTTCATCGGCCACAGTTTACGGTAAGCCACGATATCTACCTTATGATGAAGAGCACCCTACTGACCCAGTAAATCCATATGGGCGCACTAAGTTGATGATTGAAAACATGATTCACGATTGGACAAAAGTAAATGCAAAACGACAGGGGACCATACTTAGATATTTTAATCCAGTTGGAGCGCATGAGTCTGGTCAAATTGGAGAAGAACCAAATGGTGTCCCTAATAATTTAATGCCATATATCGCTCAGGTAGCTATAGGCCGCCGTGAGACACTAAATATTTTTGGAAATGATTATGATACTTCAGACGGGACTGGAGAACGTGATTATATTCATGTTGTTGATTTGGCAAATGCTCACATGAAGGCATTACATGCTCAAAGTATCATTAAACCTTTTGAAATATTAAATATTGGATGTGGGCTAGGTGTAACAGTCTTAGAACTAATTAAAGCTTTCGAAAAAATTTCTGGAGTATCAATTAAATATCAGTTTGCATCCCGGCGAAAAGGAGATTTACCTAAATTTTGGGCAGATACTTCTCATGCATCTAATCTGATAGATTGGAAGCCGAAATTTAATATTGAAAAAATGTGTGAAGATACATGGAGATGGCAAAAAAGTAATTTGAATGGGTACTAATTAGAGGATAGTGCCTGCATGTTAAAATAAAAGATACTCATAAGGAAAAAAATGATAAAAAAAATTAAAAAAGCAGTATTTCCAGTAGCTGGATTCGGAACACGATTTCTTCCGGCAACTAAGGCAATGCCAAAAGAGCTATTGCCTATTATTAATAAGCCTCTAATCCAATATGCAGTCGAGGAAGCTATTTCAGCTGGCATTGACACTTTAATATTTATAACTGGACGTAATAAGCGAGCAATTGAAGATCACTTTGATAATAATCTAGAGCTTGAAAACATATTGATCAACCAAGGTAAGAAAAAACAAGCTCGAATGGTAAGAAATATTCTTCCTAATGGTGTTGAATGCATATTTGTAAGACAGCCAGATCAGCTTGGGCTTGGACATGCGGTGCTATGTGCTGAGCGTGCTGTTGGAAATGAACCTTTTGCTGTTTTACTTGCTGATGATTATATATCAAGTGAAAATGAAGGCGTTACAAAAGATTTAGTAAATGCGTTTTATAAATCGGAAAAAACACAGTTAAGTATCATGCAGGTTGATGGACCAGATATTTCAAAATATGGGGTTATAAAGAAAAATAACAATACAAATTTAGTATTAGGTTTGATTGAAAAACCTATATATAGTGAGGCCCCTTCAAATTTAGCGAGTATAGGTCGTTATGTACTCAGGCCTGATATTTTTGGTATCCTAAAAGAACAAACACCAGGTTCTGGTGGTGAAATCCAATTATCAGATGCTATAAATAAACAAGCAAAATCCGGTAATGTTGAAACGCTTATGCTTAAAGGGAAACGCTTCGATTGCGGTAGTATTAGTGGATATCTTGATGCCATATTTTACGCAGCAAACAGAAATGTAATTGAATAGTAATATCAGAATGATATATACTTGTATTTATTTATTTATTCAAATAATGATTGCTGTGAAAAAGAATCTGACTTGATTTTCAAACATGATATGGTGAACGTTATATAATTTAAATTAGAGGCTCAAAAATATTTATTCTTGTGCAGCTATTTTCGAGCTTCCTGCAAAACAATGTAGTACTTAATTTTAGTAATAACAAAAGCAATTAAATAATCAGTTAGATTTTTGAATTTTTGGAGCTGGATAAAATTTATTTTTTTATTTAGAAGTCGTTTAAAACTGTCAATATAAAGATTACATGTAATGATCAAACTTAATTTAACTAAAAATCAATATTTTGACTGTTTAAATCTATCAGATGGATTATTTTACCCTGTAACTGGATTTTTAGATAAAGAAAATTTTATTTCAGTCATTAATAATCTGAAACTTTCTAATGAATCTCCCTGGGTTTACCCAGTATCGTTAGATATAGATCCGAAACATAAACAGTCATTAAAGGTTGGTCAAAAAATAGATTTATTTTATGATGGTAAATTATTTGGATCTCTAAATGTATCGGATTTTTTCTTTGTTGATAATAAAGAAATAGCTTTGACATTATTTGGTACAACAGACCTGAACCACCCAGGTGTTGCGTTTGAATTAAACAAATCAAATTTTAGAATAGGTGGGGAAATTGAAATTAGAAGAAATAAAGGTAAAAAAGACTTTACCAGTGTTAGTCAAATAAAAGAGATGATTTCCAAAACTGGAGCACAAACGTTTGTTGGCTTCCAGACTAGAAATCCTCCACACCGTGCGCATGAGTATATTCATAGAACTGTTTTGGAGCTTTATGATGGATTGCTAATCAATCCACTGACTGGGTGGAAAAAGTCAGGTGATTTTAAAGAAGAAGCCGTTATGTCCGGATATAATGCTATGATTAAAAACTATTATAAAGAATGTAATATTATTTTAGAACCATTAAGAACTTCAATGTTATATGCAGGGCCCAAAGAAGCAATACATCATGCTTTAATGCGAAGAAATATGGGTTGTACACATTTTGTTGTAGGACGTGATCATGCTGGAGTTTCGGACTATTATGAAAATTATGAAGCCCATTCTTTCATTCAAAAAATGATAAAAAAAGGTTACGATTTTGGTATAAAATTTATTCTCATAAAAGAGCCTGTTTATTGCTATAAATGTCAACATGTTGTAACAGAGAAAAGTTGTGGACATTTACCATCTGAGGCCCACCTACGCATTAGTGGCTCAATGGTACGAAAATATTTACATAATGGACTTGTTCCGCCTGAACAATTCATGCGCCCTGAAGTTTCAAAGTCACTGTTGGGTATGAAAGACGATTTATTTATTTTAGAGGAAATTTAATGTTTAGAATTATAACAACTGTTGGGCCTGCTCTGTTAAATAATGTGCCGCTTCCGAACGGTGAAAACAATGATTTAATATTTCGAATTAATGGTGCACATGGTTCGGTAGAAGATATTAAAAATTATGTCAAGAATATAAGAAAACAATTACCTAATTCTAGTATTTTAATGGATTTACCTGGAAATAAAGTTAGAACTTCAGGTTTGTCTGAAGGTATTAAATTAGTTCAAGGAGGATATTTTTATTTAGGGTTTTCTAATTGTAATTATTCAGATTTTTATTCACACTTAAAACATGGTGATATTGTTTGGGCTAATGATTCTACTTTTGAATTTGAAGTGGTGGAAATCGATAATGATAAGCAGAAGATTAAATTTCTATCAAAATCTAACGGCATATTATTAAATAATAAAGGGTTGCATGTAAGGGGGATACACGAAAAAATTCCCTTTTTGTTTGAAAAAGACAAGAAGTTAATAGAGCTAGCAAACGAAATGAATCTTGAATTAATTGGGCTTTCGTTTGTTCGAAATGCTGGTGATATATTACTTTCTAAATCACTTATAAAACCAGATATAAAGATTATATCTAAGGTCGAAACTTTAGCTGCAGTACAAAATCTAGAAAGTATTTTACAGGAGGTTAGTTATATCTTGGTCGATCGCGGTGATTTATCTACTGAGGTTGGTTTAGAAAATGTACCACAATACCAAAAGTATATATTAAGAATTTCAAAAGCATTTGGTACGAAGGTTTTTTTAGCAACACAATTTTTAAAAAATATGGAAAAAAACCCTGTTCCATCAATACCTGAAGTTCTTGATTTATTTACTACAATAGATCAGGGTGTATATGGAATACAACTATCTGAAGAGACCGCAGTAGGAAAATATCCTCTTGAGTGCATTGAATTTGTGCGAAGTTTAAATAATAATATAAATATTGGATTATGTTGCTTTGAATAAATATTAAATTTTTTACGTGAGTAATATTTTTAGATAAACAAGGTACTTAATCAAGTGATTTTTGAATTTTTTATAATAATATTTATTTGTACACTTCAATCAATCTTTGGCGTGGGAGTTTTGTTATTTGGAACGCCAATATTTTTATTACTAGATTATGAGTTTATTCAAATTTTAGAGATACTTCTACCGATATCACTTTTAATAAATATATTTCAAATTACTGGAAAATTTGAATATGTTGATCGTAATCTAATTATTAGATCTAGTTTGATTTCATTACCTATAATATTTTTGATTTTATATACATTGGTTGAGATAGAAATAGATGTGTCAATAATTGTAGGGTTTTTACTATTGGCAGTGTCTGCAAAAAATATATCAGAAAAAATTGATTTATTAGTTTCTAAATTCACAGAACTAAATTTTCTTCCATATATATTAATGGGTATAATTCACGGCACTTCAAATTTAGGGGGCGCTATTTTGACTATTTTAGCACATTCTAAGTGTGTAACAAAGAATTCAAAACGTGCAACTATTGCTTTTTTATATTCTTTGTTTGCATTAATACAAATTTGTTCATTATATTTTGCTCTGGGCTCATTTCATATAAATATTTTTAATTTAACTCTTGGAGCTTCAACATATTTAATCGTAAACAAATACATATTTTTAAATATTAATGAAAAAATATTTAATAAAGTATTTTCAATCTTTCTATGTACCTTCGGTTTAATGTTGGTTTTAAAACAATGGTAATTTGGCTTTTAGGCATATCAGGTTCTGGTAAAAGTACGCTTGGATTACTTTTGAGGGAATATTTTAAAAAGCAAAATAAATCTACTATTTTTATAGATGGAGACGATTTTAGAGATTTTTTTGACAACGATTTGGGTTTTAGCATAACTGAGAGACGTGAAAATATTAAAAGGATCATAGGCGCAGCATTTATTGCTACACAAGAAAACTCAGTTGTTATTGTATGTAATATTTCACCATTTCAAGATTTGAGAGATTTTTGCCGGAGAAAGTTATCTGGGTATTTTGAAGTTTTTCTTGATAGACAAATTTCCTCTGCTGTAAAAGCAGATGTTAAAGGTGTTTATGAATCTTCTAATAATATAGACGTGGTAGGAAATGATATATTATTTGATATTCCTGTAAAAGCAGATTTAATAATTAACACTGATAAATTAACTATAGAAGAAGCTTTTGTGAGTCTCATCTCGGCTATTAAAATCCTTTAAGGACCCCATCTTTTGGCAAATACACCAATCTCAGTTTTAGTAAGTAGTGCTTCAGGAAAGTTCCCATTAGTTGATGCTTTAATACATGCTGTAAATGAGGTGGATTCAAGGGGTTGTGTCATTGTTGGTGATATTAGTGCACAAGCACCTACATTACAATTTTATAAAAATACTTGGGTTATGCCCAAAACAACAGATCGTAATTTTTCAATTATACTAAAAGAGTTGTTAGATAAAAAAATTACACACGTATTCCCAACCCGCGATGGTGAATTAATATTTTGGGCAAAAAAAAAGCTGGAACTTCTCAACTATGGTATTATTGTATTAGTATCATCAAAGAGCTCTATTGAGACCTGTGTAGATAAATTAAAGTTTTATAATTTTGGTTTGTTGATGAATTTGCCATTCATAGAAACCAGTAAAATTCTATCAAACTGCACGAGTAAAAATAACAAATATGTTGTAAAAGAGCAGTATGGCTCTGGATCAAAAAGTGTCTTTATTAATTTAGATTATGAAGATGCATATAATGTTTCAAAAAAATTGATTAACCCAATTTTCCAACCTTTTATTGAGGGAACAGAAATAAGTGTTGATGCCTATTATGATAAACAATGTAATTTTATTGGTTTAAGTTTAAGAAAACGGGATAATGTAATCGAGGGTGAGTCTCAAATTACTTCTACATTTAGGGATTTGAATCTTGAAAAAGAAATAGAAATTATTTTAAGCCATTTAAAACTGTCAGGATGTGTAGTAATTCAAGCAATCATAGATAGCTTTGGTAAAATACATATCATAGAATGTAATGCACGCTTTGGAGGAGCGTCTACTGTATCTCAGCAGGTTGGTTTACATTCTTTAAAATGGGCAATTAGTGAAAAAATAGAAACTATAAATAAAAAGCCAATTTTTATTCGAGAAGACTTTGAAGTTGTCCAACATCGTATTAACATAGATCATATAAAAAGATTGTAAAATGATTATTGTATTTGATATGGATGATACTCTTTATCCAGAGATTTCATATGTTGAAAGCGGCTTTAGGGCTGTAGCTAAAATGTTAGAAAATATTGAAAATTTCCAATGTGAAAATATAGCTAAAGATTTAATGGATATTCTTCATACTCAAGGCCGTGGTGAAGTGTTTGATACCTATTTAAAAGGTTTTGGAAAATATAACAAAATTTTAGTAAAAAAATGTATTACAGCTTATCGTAACCATGATCCTAAGATACAATTATTTTCGGATGCGGAAGAATATATATTAAATAACCAAGATAAAAATTTATATATTGTAACTGATGGTAATAAAGTTGTCCAAACTAAAAAAGTTCAAGCTTTAAATTTGCAACATAATTTTAAAAAAATTTACATTACTCATAGATATGGATTAATTCATTCTAAGCCATCGTTATATTGTTTTCAAAAAATAAAAGATAATGAGAATTGTTCATGGAGTAATATTTTATATGTTGGAGATAACCCTAATAAAGATTTTATAAACTTAAATAAAATGAAAGCTAATACAGTGCGAATAATGCGGGGTTGTTATGAAAATGTTAGTGTAAAAAAAGATTATGATGCTCAGTACAGGATTAATACTTTAAATGAACTTTCTGAAATAGTTAGGATAATTGAAGATGTATAATTCATCTATTACAATCAATAATGTAAAAATTGGCGAAAAAGAATCTCCATATGTTATTGCTGAATTATCAGCAAATCATAATGGATCAATTGAAAATGCTTTTAAGATTATATCGCATGCAAAAGAATGTGGTGCTTCAGCAGTTAAGATTCAGACCTATACCCCAGATACTATAACATTAAATTTAAACACACCTGATTTCCAAGTTGATAGTGGGATCTGGAAAGGAAAATCATTATATGAGCTTTATGAAGGTGCTCATTTGCCTTGGGAGTGGCATAAACCATTATTTGAATTTGCTAAAGAAGTTGGCATTACTATTTTTAGTTCCCCATTTGATAAATCTGCAGTCGATTTGCTTGAAAGTTTAAATACACCGGCATATAAAATTGCATCATGTGAGATAATCGATTTGCCCTTAATAAAATATGTTGCAAACACTCAAAAACCAATAATAATCTCAACTGGCATGGCAAGTTTAGAAGAAATAAATGCTGCAATAGAAACTTGTTTTTCTGAGGGAAATCAAGATATTGCATTACTCCACTGTGTAAGTGGATATCCCACACCAGATGAAGATTATAATTTAAATGCAATTAATACCTTAAAGAAAAAATTCCAATTGGTTACTGGACTATCGGACCATACAATTTCAAATAATGTTGCTTTAACAAGTTTAGGACTAGGTGCATCAATATTTGAGAAGCACGTTACCCTTTCAAAAAATGGAGGTGGGCCTGATGATTCTTTTTCGCTAGAGCCCCACGAATTAAAAAATCTATGTTCAAATTTGCAAACTTGTTGGCTAGCATTAGGCAACGGTAATAAAGAAATCCGGGAATCAGAAGTGCAAAGTCTTAAGTTTAGGCGGTCTTTATATTTTGTTAAAGATATGATGCCAGGAGATATAATTACAGAAGAATGCATAAAAAGTATACGTCCAGGGTATGGGATGCATCCTAAAGAATTTGATAACATACTTGGGAAAAAAGTTTCACAGGAAATTTCTTATGGTTCTCCTGTAAAGGCTGAATATTTTGAATTATAAATAAAGATAATCGATATAAAAATTTTAATTTTTGAATTAAACAATAAAAAGAGTAATTTATAATGAAGAAGTATAATATCCCATATGCAAGGCAAGAAATTACTAAAGAAGATATATTGGCTGTAACTAATGCGCTAAATGCAGAGTTGCTCACTCAAGGTCCTTTAGTGGAAACTTTTGAAAATTTGATAGCAAAAAAAGTAAAAGCGAAATATGGATGTGCATTTAATAGTGCAACTAGTGGATTACATGCTGCTTGTAACGCTTTAGGTTTGGGCCCTGGCGATATATTATGGGCACCAGCAATTTCTTTTGTGGCATCAGCTAACTGTGGGCTTTATTGTGGCGCTAGCGTTGATTTTTTAGATATATCAAAAATTACATTAAATGTTTGTCCAATTTTTTTAAAACAAAAGCTTATTGATGCAAAAGAATTAAATTCTCTTCCTAAAGTTGTGGTTGTTGTTCACTTGGCTGGTGCACCTGCACCACTAAAAGAAATTTTTGATCTATCAAAAGAATATGGGTTTAAAATAATTGAGGATGCATCTCATGCAATTGGCGCAAGCTATAGAAATAATTTAGTGGGTAATTGCAAGTATAGTAATATTACTATTTTTAGTTTCCACCCTGTTAAGATTATTACTTCTGGTGAAGGGGGTTTAGCTACAACTAACGATGAAACGCTTTTGAAAAAAATGACTTTGTTTAGATCCCATGGCGTTACCCGAATACACGAAGATTTAAAAAATGGTAGAGAAGGAGCTTGGTACTATGAACAGCAAACATTAGGTTATAATTATCGCATGAACGAATTGGAAGCTGCATTAGGTATTAATCAATTAAAAAGATTAGATTCTATAGTTAAAAAACGAAGAGAAATTGTAATAGAATATCAAGAACTGCTTTCTGAATTACCTGTAGATCTTCCAAACTTTGATGACTTACTATCATCTTCTTGGCATTTATATATTATAAGGTTAAAAAATATAGAGAAAATTACTAGAAGGCATGTTTTTGATGAAATGAGAAAATTTGGTATTGGTGTAAATGTACATTATATCCCAATTTACAAACATCCTTTTTATAGCTCAATATTACCAGAAAATTTTGAATTGCCAAATTCTGAAGACTATTACAAAAAAGCTATTACTTTACCGCTTCATCCAACATTAACTAAAGCTGATCAATTAATAGTAGTACAAAAGCTAACTGAAATTCTGTCATGAAAAATGTCGCAATTATTCCTGCACGATCTGGAAGTAAAAGAGTGCCAGGTAAAAACATTAGAAATCTTATGGGCCAGCCAATGATCTCTTGGCCTATTTCTACCGCGATTAAAAGTAATTTGTTTGATCATGTTATTGTTACAACAGACTCAAAGGAAGTTGCTGAAATCTCTAAGTCGTGGGGTGCGGAAGTGCCATTTTTACGTCCAATTGATTTAGCAGATGACCATACAGGAACATTTCCAGTTATTAAGCATGCAATAAGTAAATTACATGAAATTGGTATTTCAACCAATAATATTTGTTGCATATATCCTACTGCACCCATGATAAAAATTAAAGATTTAAAAGACTCTTTTTTAAATTTGAATAAACTAAATGCAAATTTTATTATGGGTGTTTGTGAATATAATCACCCTATTGAACGAGCATTAAGCTTTTCAAATGATTGCAATATCGAAATGATAAATAAGGAAAATTCAAATATCAGAACTCAGGATTTAAGCCCATGTTTCTATGATGCGGGTCAATTTTATTGGGGTAATGCAAACAGCTGGATGAAATATGAAAATATTTTTGAGGGTTTGGTTTCACCTTTTATATTACCGAGTTCAAGAGCTGTTGATATTGATAACGAAAGTGATTGGAAGTTTGCGGAAATACTATTCAAGTCACAAAATGGTTAAAGCAGTATTCAGAGTTGACTCATCCACAATTTTTGCAACTGGGCATGTTATGAGGTGTTTAAACATAGCAGACCAATTAAAAAAGTTAAAAAATATTGACTCCTATTTTGTTTGCCGTGAACATCATGGCCATATATCAGAGATTATTAAAAATAAAGGCTATGGATTACTTTTATTACCGTTGCGAGAACCAGATTTTGATCGCTGTGCTAGTTTTAAGAAAATTGATAAATTTGATCAGAATTTAGGATCCTCGATAAGAGCAGATGCTTTAGATTTTAATGAATATTGTAAAAAAATTAAAGCTGATATAGCTATTATCGATCATTATTTTATTGACTACTCTTGGCAGAATTTAATTAAAAATAATGTTAAAAAAATTGTTGTTATAGATGATTTAGCAAATAGAAATCATTTATCAGATATATTAATAGATACAAATATAAAGAGAACTGAGACTGATTATAAAGCTTTAGTGCCAGAAAAAAGTAAAATTTTTTGTGGTACAGAATATTTTTTCTTACGGCCTGAATTTTATACCATACAAAAATTGGATATTATGAATTGTAATGTAGCTAAACAGTTAAAAAAAATATTAATTTCGTTTGGTGGAGTAGATAGGGATAATTTTACGCTAAAAACAATTAATGCTTTAAGTAAATTACACTTTTCCAATAATTTATCCATAACTGTGATTGTAGGTAAATCATATATGTGGTTAAAAGAATTAAAAAAATACCAAAATGATACTAATATGAATTTTTCGCTTATTGTACAATCTGATAAAATGGCTCTATTAATGCACGATAATGATTTAATGATTGGAGCTGGAGGGACAACAAATTGTGAGGCAATGTCTCTAGGATTACCTTCACTTTTAGTTTGTACAGCAGACAACCAAAAAAGAACTGTTGGAATAATGAATGACTGTAAATATGCTATTAAAGTAGAAAATAATGAAAGTTTTGCATGTGAAATTAAAGATAAATTAGAGGTGCTTTGGAAAAAGCCTCAAATACTAAATGAAATGAGAAAAAACTGTAATGATGTTTTGGTTGGATCACAAAAGCATATAAATGAGCTACTAGATCAAATAACTAAAAATATTTAGATTTTTTACATCAAACATACAGATAATTAAATTTTAAAAAGAAAGTTAAAGCCGATGAATTTTGATAATACAACAATATTGGTTACTGGTGGGAGTGGTTCTTTTGGGCGAGCATTTATAAAAGAATTATTTCACAATCATAATCCAAAAAAGGTAATTATTTATTCTCGAGATGAGATGAAGCATTGGCATATGCAAAATCAGCTTGAAAATGATGCCAGACTTAGATTTTTTATTGGAGATGTGCGTGATAAGGAGAGGCTATATTCTGCATGTAAAGGTGTTGACTATGTAGTTCATGCGGCAGCTTTAAAAATTGTTCCTGCTGCTGAGTATAATCCAATTGAATGCATCAATACAAATATTTTAGGTGCAGTTAACGTAATTGAAGCAGCTTCTTCACAAGGTGTTAAAAGGGTAGTAGCATTATCAACTGATAAAGCGTCAGCTCCTATAAATTTATACGGTGCGTCTAAACTCTGTTCCGATAAGCTCTTTATTGCAGCAAATTCTTATGGTGGAGGTGATGGAACAAGGTTTTCTGTTGTAAGGTACGGAAACGTAATGGGAAGTAGGGGTTCTGTAATACCACTATTTTTGTCTATGCGTGAAAAGAAAACTTTACCTATAACGCACCAAGATATGACGCGCTTTATGATCACACTGGAACAAGGAATTGAGCTTGTTAATATCGCATTAGAAACAATGCAGGGGGGTGAGATTTATGTTAAAAAAATACCTTCCATGAAGGTAGTAGACATCGCTAAAGCCATTTCTCCCAAATGTAAATTACATTTTATTGGAATGAGACCAGGTGAGAAAATTCATGAGCAAATGATTGGACCTGAAAATTCGCCATATACATATGAATATGATAGCTATTTTAAGATATTTCCAGAAATAAATTTATGGAGATCAAATCCTTATAATTATGGTGATGGTAAATTAGTTGCTCAAAATTATAGATATTCATCAGAAAATAACACAGATTGGATGTCACAGGAACAACTATTAGCATACATTGATAATGCTCAGTTTATTGAATGACAATGAGTTCATTTAATGATTTTACAATCAACATTACATAAAGATTTAAAGTCTATTTCAGAAGGTGAATATATCTTTTTAGGGCCATGGTGTTTAGATAAAGTTCCATTAATTGAGCCAAATTCTTTAAAATATTCAGAAGATAGAATTTTACCTCCTTTTGGTCATTCTTTTAGTGAACAACTGCAAATTGATTATCTATATGAGAAATATTATTACGAATGCTTTGATTTGTTTATTGGAGCACTAAATAATGTCCATTGTGAAAAATTTTCCAAAAGGTTCTGGGAAATTTCTATAGGTTCGTGGTACAATAGGTTTTTTTCTTTAATTCTCAATAGATATTTACACTTAAAAAAATCAATACATAAAAACTCTAATATTTCTGAACATCGAGGGGTAAAAATTGATTTAGATTATATCGTAAGTGATGATGAAAAGTTGTCCGTAAATATGATAAAGGACCAGAAGTGGAATGCCATTGTTTATACAATACTAGTAGAAAATTTTTTCGATTTAGATCAAACTTTAGAAGACTTTAGTGAAAATATAGAGACTAAATTAACGAGAGGAAAATCTTTTTTAAAATCCCTTTTCGTAAACAAGCAAATATCTTTTTTGAATTCATCTATTTTTATTTATAAACCATATATATCCCCATTCCGCAATGTATTATTGCAGCTTAGATTAGGGCAAATACCTGTATTATGGGACGATAAAGAAATCTTATTGTCCCATAAAACTAATCATAAAATTAGAAAACTTTTACAAAAAAAAATGCTTGTAGATAATGACGACCTGCTCTCTGTATTATGTTACATGTTGCCTCTATTAATTCCCAGAATATTTCTTGAAGATTTTAAAATAACCATGGAAAGTTTAGATCAAATAGGTTTTCCAACCAATGTAAAAGTTATTTATACAGCCAATGGTTTTGCAGGAGATAGTTTGTTTCAATTATGGGCCGCTAATAAAGTACTTTCTGGCACTAGGTACGTAGTGGGTCAGCATGGAAATAATTATGGAACATTAAAATTATCTACTTTTTGGCCGGAAATGAATACGTCTGATAAATTTATATCTTGGGGGTGGAGAGATCCAGAAAATAAATATGTCAGTAAAATAATTCCATTAGGAAACATCATAAAAAGAAAGTTCACAAATCAATATTCGAATAAATCCAATCTTGATAGAATACTAATTATAATGAAGGGCCATGGAAATAGATCATCATTGTCCTGTAGATCATTTGAGTATTTTTTAGAATTAAATACTGTGCTTAAATTATCAAAAAAATTATTAGAAAATACAAATTTAACTTTAACAATCCGAATGCATAATAATTCTGATTTTCGAGAAATGAACTTTCTAGATTTATCGCTAAAAAAATATAAAGATAAAATAAAAATAGAAAATACTAATAAAAAATTAAGTAAATCTATATATGAGAATGATTTAGTTATTTTCAGTTATGACTCAACAGGTTTCCTAGAATGTTTACAAAGTAAAATCCCAGTTATGTCAATATATCCTAATTCATCCATACGATTATTTCCAAAAACTTTAAAATATTATGATAATATGAAAAAATTAGATCTTATCCATTACTCTTATATTTCTATGACTAAGCTGATCAAAGATTTAGCAGAAAATAAAGATGCTTGGTTATTGTGGAAAATAAAGATAAAAGATCATATTGATATAAAAGAATTTAACAAAGAGTTTAACGAATTTTGTATCTCTCCTGAAAAGGAAATAGCAGATTTACTTATTGCTGAAAAGAAATTGTTTGATGAATATAGATAAAAATTTAATTTTAGATGATATTTTAGTAGAGCCAATCTTTGTTTGTGGTCTACCAAGATCAGGTAAAACTTTTTTTACAAATTATTTATTAGAATCTTTGACAGATACTGGATTAATAATTGATGATAGTACTGATACAATTATATCATTATTTAAAGCTTCTAAAATACAAGAAGATATATTTAAATACTTGTTTGGTTATAATTTAAAAAAAATTTGGTATGAAAGATTTGTTGGGAGACGTTTAAACATAAGACCAAACGATCAAAGTAGTATTTTTAATTCAAAGAGTCTGCCTCAAACTATCGAACGACTTAATTTAGGAGAAAAACACTTAGAGGAATTATATTCCAAATCTAATAATTCATTCAAACAGGTAATGCTTTTACATTCAGTTATTGCAGTTAGTCCTGAAATATTTGAAATATTTCCCAACTCAAAATTTATAAATGTAATATCAAATCCATATTCCTTATTCGTTTCATGGATGAAAAATGGATATGGTTCACTTGAGGTCTACAAAAAAATTCGAGTAGCATTACCGTTGATTTCATACAAAGGCCATAAACTACCAATTTACTCTAGTGGTTGGGAGGAAGATTTTTTAAAAATGTCTGAAGTAGAACGAGTAACCAAAATGCTTTATATTTTGTTCCAAAAAGACAATAATGGATTTAAAAGAATTCCCAAAAAATTTCATAAAAATGTATATTTAACATCATATGAAAATATGCTGAACAAACTAAATAAAAAAATTATTGATTTTAATCCAAATAAGACATGTTCAGACGGTATGTTAAAAAATTTATTAAGTAATGAGTTTGCTATAAAAGATATACTTGAAAGAAAACAATTTATTGAAAATGAGGACTCAATTCTATCTACTTATTTAGATAATGTAAATATTAGAGGTCTAAGGGAACTTAAAGAATGTGAATATATTTATAATGGATGGTTAAAAAATGAACGATCAATATTTTAATAATCCAATTTTGTCACATCCAGTGTTTTTATCTGGGATGAAAAGCTCAGGTAAGAGCCTTTTATATTGTTTAATGATGCCAATGGAAAAATTTGAGGGAAGCTGTAAAGATTTTTTAATTAATCATATTTTACAATTAAACTATTTTGGTGATATTCCAAATTCTGCAGCTAGTATTCAATTAAAATCTATATTTGATTTCAAACTATATAACGCATCAATTGGTCGTGAAACAAATTTTAGGGTGGACGATGAAACTTCGGCTTGGGCTGCTGCAGACCCAAAAAAAGAATTCCTCAAGTTATTTAATCCACGAGGTCTTAACGTTGCTGAAAAAATGTATATCGAAAATAGACGAATTTTGATAGACTCACATAATGTAATTTTACACCATGATTTTTTAACTAAAAGTTTTGATCAATATACGATAGTAAATATAAATAGATCACCGGCTTCAATTTTACACTCTTGGATCAGAGATGAATTTTATAGTGAAAAAACACTTGAAAACAAACTCTCACAACACTTATGTTTTTTGTATGATGGAAAGCCTGTACCATTATATTTGCGTGGCAATGGAGAGAAAGAGTTTTTATTAGGAGATAATATAGATAGGTGTACCCAAGTTTTTTTTAAGCTAAATGAAATGGAAAAGGTACAAAGAAAAAATATTAAGTTTAAAAAAAACATAATTGATATAAGTTTTGAAAAAATTTTGGTAGACCCAAAAAATGTTGCATTAAATTTATCAAATAAATTAGAAGATTTTTCTGTAGTTAATTTAGATTGGATTTTTATAAGAGAGGGTGTTCCCAGAAAATGGTCTATTAATGAAGAATATGAAAAACTTGAGGGACTAAAGAAAAAATTAAATTCAAGTAATTTCTCTAAACTAGAAAAAATATTTCAGTTATGGGAAAATAATCATGAATATAAATAAATTTGCAATTTTTTCAGAAGGGTCTATCCGAGGAGGCGTAGATACCTTTTTATTGAATTTGATTGAATCTTGGCCTGAGACTGACAGCGTAGATTTATTGATAAATTCTGGATATGCTGGGAATCATAAATTTTCCAATATAAGCAGAAAAAATTTTAACATATTTAACTGGGTATCAATACTCAAAATTTTTGAAAAAAGGCATGACTCAGTACCAAAGATTAGCAATATAATAAAAGCCATTTATCGTATTTTGTATTATCCAATCTTATTTCCATTACTTATAATGCAGTTGTATTTTTTCTTTAAAAAAAATGATTGGGATTATCTTCTAGTAGTTAATGGGGGGCATCCTGGCAGCCTATATTGTAGGGCAGCAATCTTTAGCTGGGCATTAGCTAAAGATAAAAAATCTTGTATTTATTCTATACATAATACACCATCTAAATTTCCTTGGATTATTGAAATTATTGAAAAATATATTGATAAATGGATTTTCAATTTATCTAAGAGTATCATTACAGTTTCAAATAATGCAGTTAGTACTTTTTTGTCTACATCACAAAGATTTTCTTCATGGAATTTATCATTTATTTATAATGGCATTAACGATGTGAGCCTTAGTAATTCAATTGTAAATCCAGATAATAGAATGCTTTTAGAAATAAACTCTCTATCTCCGTATGTTATCATGTTAGCTACATTTGAAAAAAGAAAAGGGCATGATTTTTTATTAGAGGCATTCGAAAGGGTCACAAAGGAAGATCGTGATATAACACTATTACTTATTGGAGATGGATCAAAGGCACAAATTAAAGCTATTAAATCAAAAATTTCATTGATGAATCTTGAAAAAAAAGTAAAATTAAAAAAGTTTATTAATGACCCATATCTATATCTCAAGAACGCTCATATATGTTTATCAGCATCGCGTGACTTTGAGCCCTTTGGTTTAACTTTGGTTGAGGCGATGGCCTTGCGTGTCCCATTAGTTATTTCTGATGTGGGCGGAATGCCTGAAGTTATAGGTGATAGTGAGGCAGGTAAAATTTGCAATCGAAATGATGCAAAAAAATATTCAGATGAAATTTTATTATACCTATCCTCAAAACGAAAAAGGGAGCTAGCTGGTTCAAAGGGAAGAGAAAGATATTTGAAAAGCTTCACTGCAAAAAAAATGGCAAATAATTATAAGCAATTATTTATAGGAAACTTACATGAGCAATAAACTTGAAACCAAATTCTCAAACAAGCACTTTGATGCAATAGAGAAAGGGGCAGCTGAAAAAAATGGTACGTATTTCAAAATAATTGTAGATTATTTTGAAAAACTTCTACCAAACAAAAAAATATTATGTGTAGATATTGGTTGTGGGAGTGGAGTGCATTTTTCAGGATTGGCATCTAATTTAAATACTTATCTTATTGGTGTTGATGCTCCAAATGATTATACAGAATTAGCATTAGAGCGTGGTTATAATGAAATAGTTGATATTAATGATTTAAACACAGAAAAACTTAACTTTGAATCAAGTTCTATTGATTGTATTGTTTGTAAAGATGTTCTTGAGCATTTACATGAGCCACTTTTTTTGATTGATGAGTGTAAAAGAATTTTAAAAGTTAAGGGCAAATTTTTAGTGCATGTTCCTAATCATTTCTCTCTTTATGGGAGAATTAAATTTCTTATCAAAAATAATTTAGATACTTTCTCATATTTTGGAGATGATACCAGATTTGATTATCCACATATTCGATTTTATAAGCATGACGACTTTTTAAAAACATTTAAAAAAAAGGGGTTTTCGCTTGAAGAAGATCTTTCGTTTATGTTTCCAGCTATTCCCCTTGCTGGCAGATTTATTTTTATAAAAAAAATTGGTAGGTTTTTGGCAAAAAAATATCCTACAAATTTTGCAGCAAGTATAACCATGGTGGTCACAAAAAATTATGATATTAAAAAATAATATAATTAACTTATTCAAATCTAAAAAAGTTCTTATTACTGGGCACACTGGATTTAAGGGAACTTGGTTTTCACAAATTTTTAAAGAGGCTGGTGCTGATGTATTTGGTATATCTTTACCTTTAACTGAAATTAACAAACATTATAAAGAATTAAATATACATCATGATTTAAATTCATCATATTTTGACGTAACTAATTTAGAAGAAGTTAAGAAAAATATTAGAAGAATTAAACCGGATTATATATTTCATTTAGCGGCTCAATCTTTAGTACGGCCGTCTTATGCTGATCCAGTCAATACATGGAAAACAAATGTACTAGGCACACAATCAATTCTGGAAGCTCTTCGTGTGGTTGACCATAAATGTATTGCTGTATTTGTAACAAGTGATAAATGTTATGAAAATAAGGAATGGCTATGGGGATACCGTGAAAACGACCAGTTAGGTGGTAGTGATCCATATAGTGCGTCTAAGGCTGCTACAGAATTATTAATATCTTCATACTATCGGTCATATTTTTCAATAAAAGACAGTCCAATACGATTGGCATCTGTTCGGGCTGGTAATGTTGTTGGGGGGGGGGATTGGTCTCAAGATAGAATTGTACCTGATTGTATAAAAACTTGGATGGCCGGTAATGCCACTACTTTGAGGAGCCCTCTGTCTACAAGGCCATGGCAACATGTCTTAGAACCTCTGGCCGGGTATTTAAAACTTGCAGTAGAACTAAGTACTAATGATATGGTTTCAGGACATGCGTTTAATTTTGGGCCAAACCCAACACAAGTTAAAACAGTAAAAGATTTAGTAGAAGCAATTAGTAACCGTTTAAATAAAAATTTTCCAACTGTAGAGTATAAGATTGAACAAATGAAAGCTGTAGAGAAAGAGGCTGGATTATTAAAATTAAATTGTGATAAAGCTTATGAATATCTAGGTTGGTTACCAAAGATGGATTTCGAAAAAACAGTTAATTTTACAGCAGATTGGTATGATGCATATTATAATGAAAAAATAATAATTACTGCTACTCAGATAAGAGAATATTTTTCAATATAATAGTCCATAATTTGAAAGTGATATAGTTATGCCATCAATTACATTAAAAGATCTAAAAACGATTGATTTGCAAGATGGCAAATTACAACACATAATAAAAAAATCAGATGATACATTTAGTGGGTTTGGCGAAGCGTATTTTAGTTGGATTATGCCAAATAAGACAAAGGGTTGGAAATTACATAAAAAAATGACAATGAACATTGTTGTGCCTGTTGGTCAGGTGCTTTTTCAATTTAAAAACGACTCAGATTTAATAAATTTTTCAGTAGAAATTGGTGAAGAAAACTATCAATTATTAACAGTCCCACCATTAAACTGGTTTTGCTTTACTGGAGTAAGTAAATATCCATCACTTGTATTGAATGTTGCAAATATTGAGCATGATCCAGGAGAGAGTATTCATAGAAAAATCAATTCAGGAAAATAAAATACAAATGATAAAATTTGAATTAAACAAACTATTTGGTTTTTGTTTAGCTTACTCATTTATATTTTATTATTATTTGGGCAGTTTTAGAGTCATAATTTTATGTTGTTATATATTACTATTACTTTTTGCTTTATATTATATTTTAAAGGAAAGTTTAAGTTTAAGCTTATTCAACCTTTGTATAATCTTAACATTTGTAGCACTTTTTTTGATAAGTTTTGTTAAATATGATAGCATCATTTTGTATTTATTATCATTTAGGCTAAATTTTGGTTTTTTGGTCATTTTAGCAGGTTTTATGTGTATTCCATCTCCTAACCTTGAAAAAATATTCATATTTTTAGCCTTTATAACTATTTTAGATAAACTGCTGATTATGCTATATCCAAACGCTATATACATATTAGCAAACTATGATTCAGGAATAACATTTAACACTAGACAAGCGTCATCCTTGTTTGGTGGTATGCATTCTTTTGGTGGAAACAGAAGTGTCTCAGCAATCATATTATTAAGTGGTTTTTTTTATTTAAAAAATAAAAAAGATTCAGCGTACCATAAACGTATTTTATTATTGTTTAGTTCCTTTTGGTGTATGAGTGGGTCTGCTTTCTGGTTGTTTAATGCGTGGTTATTATATCGACTCTTAAATTACTTTAAAGGGTTTGGCTCTGTTAGATTTTTTATAACCATATTAGGCGTTTTGTTTGGTATATTCTTGTATTTAAAAAGTATAGAAATTTTAGGTGATTTTGATGACAGGTTTTCATTAATTTATGTTCAGTATATATTTGAATATAAATTAGGGCAAATCGAATACCATTTTTCACAATTTAGTTTAATTGATTATATCGTTGGATTAGGTGATCTAGGATTTTCTGAGGGAAAAGATGCATCAAGTGGCATAGGTGGTGTCGCCGGTGATTTTATGCTTTTAGATTTCTTTGTTAGGTTTGGCATAGCGGGTCTAATGTTGTATGTTTTTGTATTATATAATTCAATGAAAGGTCCATCATCAGCTGCTATAGCTGTAATAATTATAAGTATAATTCATTATCATGCGGCCTTTTCGGCAATTGGGCAGCTAATTCTAGCATTACTAATAAAAGAAAATTTCTTAAATAAAAAACTAAGAAATTGATATAAAGTCTACATATTACAAATATTTAAGAAAAGGTTTACAGATGAAAGTAGTTATACTTGCCGGAGGCTTTGGAACACGATTATCCGAGCTAACAGATGAAATTCCTAAGCCAATGGTTAAAATAGGTGGAAGACCAATATTGATGCATATCATGGAGAGGTATGCATCTTATGGGTTTACTGATTTTATAATTGCTATGGGATATAAATCTGAAGTTATCAGAGACTATTTTCAAAATTTTTATATTAATAATTCTGATTTTTCTATTAATATTGGTACTGGTATAATTAAAACTATTAAACCATTGGAGATAAATTGGAATATTACTCTAATAGATACAGGTGTTGGAACATTAACTGGCGGTAGAATAAAAAAATTAGAAGAACAAATTGGCAATGAGCCGTTTATGGTAACTTATGGTGATGGTTTATCTTCAGTAAATATTGATGAATTAATAAGTACTCACAAAGCAAGCGGTAAAATAGCAACGCTTACTGCTGTTCGCCCAACCGCAAAATTTGGAGAGTTGACTATAACAGATGGTGCAGTAAATTCTTTTAGAGAAAAAAAACAATTAGACCAAGGTTGGATTAATGGAGGTTTTTTTGTATTTGAGCCAAAAGTCTTTGACTATTTGGCAGATGATCAAATGTTGGAGCAAAGCCCTTTAGAGAATTTGTCAAATGATAACCAATTATCTGCTTATATTCATAATGGTTTCTGGCAGTGTATGGATTCGAAAAGAGATCTTGATTATTTGGAGGATTTATACAGAAAAGGAAAATTGGGTGATAGTAAAGAATGAAATTTTTAGTAACGGGAGCTAATGGCCTTTTAGGGTCTCGCATTGCAAAACACCTAACATCTGATAGCAATGAAGTTCGATTGCTAGTTAGAAGTAAATCTGAGTTACACAAAAGCATTTTAAATGAAGTAATTGAAACTGATTGGAAAGATTTAAAACTTCTTTCAGAAGCATGTGAGGGTATTGATATAGTTGTTCATTGTGCTGGTATGTCTAGTTCTGCATCGTTTAACAACCCTATGCTAGCCCATTCCTTTAATTCACTTAAGACAAAAACCTTACTAGATTTGGCTAATAAGGCTAATGTAAAAAAGTTTATTTATTTATCCACAGTCCATGTTTATTCTAACTTTTTGAATGGTGTATATCATGAGAGTTCAGAAACTACTAATGAGCACCCTTATGCAAAAACAAAGCAAATTGCAGAGAGGTATGTGTTAGAAAACAATATTATTCATCCAATGACAGGAATTGTTCTTAGAGTTAGTAATTGTGTTGGAATTTCTACACAAAGTATTTCAAAAGGCTGGGAATTAGTAGCAAATAATTTTTGTTATCAGGCAGTTTGTAATAAAACTATAAAGATTAAATCAGATCATAATATTAAAAGAGATTTTATACCAATAACATATTTATGTGACTTTATTGAATTTATTTCAATTAATATCAATGAATTTCAGAATGAAAAGTGTATATATAATATAAGTTCGAACGAAGAACATACCCTAAGCGAATTGGCTGAAATCGTTCGAGATACTTTTGAAAAACTTACTGCTAAAGAAGTTCAAATACATAAATTAAAATATAATGCCGTAAGTGAATATAATTTAACAATAGATAATCAAAAAATACATAATTTAGGATTTAATTCTTCAAAATTATTAAATACTGAAATCAAAAATTGTATTCATTTTTTATTAAATAAGGGTGATATGAATTAATGGTAGCTGTATCAATTATTATGCCTACGTATAATCAGGCTGAGTTTGTCACAAAAGCTATTAAATCTATAATAGACCAAAAATTCGATGATTGGGAATTAATAATCATTAATAATTTTTCAAGTGATGGAACATTAGACAAAATAAAAGAATTTAATGATTTAAGAATTCAAGTTTATAATTATAAAAATAATGGCATAATAGCAGCAGCCCGTAATTTAGGCATTAATAAAGCAAAAGGTAAATATTTAGCTTTTTTAGATTCTGATGATTATTGGACACCTTACAAGTTAAGTGAATGCAAACGATTTTTAGAGAAAAATAATTATGACATAGTTTGTCATGGTGAAGAATGGATTACGTTAAATGGAAAATCTATAAGAAGAATGTTTTATGGACCTGATAAAGCTGCTGAAACATTTTCTTTAATATTTAATAGAAATGCTTTTTCAACATCAGCAGTATTTTTAAAAAAAAATATAATAGAAGATGTAAGGGGTTTTAATACTGATCCAAAATACAAGATGGTTGAAGATTACGATTTATGGATTAGGCTGTCTGTCAGAAATTTTAAATTTGGATTTATAAAAAAAATACTTGGAGTATATGTGGTACACAACTCTACTTCACGAAACGCATTATTCAAACAAATGCTTTCTGAAATAAATTTGTTGCGATTTCATTTCCATGATCAACGGAATATTGGAGGAAAATTCTATTATTTTTATTGTATAAAGCGACTTTCAAGACTTTTTATGTCATATGGGTTGCGTTATTTAAAAGTACATCTTGAAAAAAATAGGCTAACTAAATGAAAAATATTATTTTAGCTCGGCCTAATATTAGTATTGGTAATTTTTTTTCAAAAAAGAATTCAAAAAATGATAATTTTAATAATAAATTGTACTTTAAAGATGGTAGGAGTGCACTTCTTTGGGGGCTAATAAAATCTGGAATAAAACCAGGTGATACAATCATTTTCCCCGCATATATTTGTAAATCTACATTAGAGCCGCTCATTGATTTTGGAATTAATATAAGTTTCATTGATATTGAAATGGATCTGTCTTTAAGCATACAAAAATTAGACATTGCTATAAAAGAAAGTGATGCTAAAGCAGTCATCGCAGTTCATTATTTTGGGATTATTAATAATTTAGAAAAAATAAAGAATTTGTGTAAAAAATATAAAGTTTTATTAGTTGAAGATTGTTGCCATTGTTTTCCAAATTTCTTTTATGAAAATTCAAAAACAAATTGGGGAGATTTTTCTTATTTTAGTGTTCGTAAATTTTTACCAATAATTGATGGTGGTATTTTAATTAATCACAATAAAAATATAGTACTTTTAAACCAAAAAACAGAAAACTTAAAAATCAAAATTCTCTTAAATAGCTTTAAATATGTCTTTGTACGTTTAATTGAATATTTTTGTTCGCAAATATTACAGGTAAATATTTATTCAGAAAAAATAACAAAAATTAAATTAAGAATCCGGTCATTGATTTTGAAAAAAAATAAGAAAGAAAAATCAAGTTGTTTACCTAATATGCAAGCGCCATCATTTTTTTTGAAAAACTATTATAAGAGACCAAATTTATTGGAGAAAATAGCTAAAATAAGACGAAGAAATTATTTCATATTGACTTATAAATTAGAAAAAATTGGTTATAAATCTTTTAAAAGTTTAAAAAAAGATAAACTTTCAGTTCCTCAGTGGTGGATTTATTATGATAGTACTAAAAATTTAAATAAATATTTGCGTACTCAAGGTATTGGTTCATGTTGTTGGCCTGGAGAGGAAATGCCTGAAACAATTAATTCTAGACTAGAAGATTTTCCTAATACAAAAAAACTTTCAAATAGCCTATGTTTAATACCAATTCACCAAAGTATTAATAATGTTGATATTAAGAATATTTATTTGTCTTTAAAGGAATTTACTGAAATGGAGTCTATGGCTTAATGTCATTTAATAAATTTATTATATTCACAGATAACGATGCTGCATGGTCAAATGCATTATCAAATATTACTCCAAAGTCGTATTTAAATGATGCCAGTTGGGCTAATGTAATGAATGCTCAAGGGTGGAATACATTAAGGTTTGTTTGTCAGGAAGAACATAAGATTTATTATGCTGTTCAAGTTTTTTATAAAAAAATCATTTTTAATACTGTTATTGTATGGGTGCCTGACTGTAATTTTAGCAATAAAAATATCAATTATTTACTAAAAAATACTATAAAAGATTACTTTAATAGTAATCGTATCTACCTTCGCGTTAGATCACATGATGATTTTAATGCGAGTGATCATATTAACTTACTTCACAATGATTGGCAGAAGCCTAGGTATCCACTTGGTACTGGCTTAACTATGGTTCTAGATCTCCAAAACCCTAATTTTAGAATACCTGGGTCATTTTCAAAGAAATGGAGACAAAGTTTAAAGCGTTCTTTTGAATTTGATCATCAGATTGTAGAATTAACAAAAAAAACGGATGTATTAGATTTATACTCTAGATTCTATTCGTTTAAAAAATATAAAAACTCTTATTCTTTAACTAATATTTCTCAAATTATGGATGCATATCATAATGACATTTTAATTTTAGGAGTAAAAAATAAATTTGGAAAAATAATCGCTTTAAGAGGTGTTATTATTCACCATGAAAATTGTATTGATATTTTTGCTGCAACTGATCCTGAAGCTAGGAATACGTATGCTTCATATGCGCTATTTTCTGCTTTGGCAGCTAGATTGATGAAAATTGGTATAAAACAATATGATTTGAACGGTATTGATCCACTAAACAATGCTGGGGTGTTTCTTTTTAAAAAGGGAACGGGCGCTTTAAATAAAGTCTCATTAGGAGAATATGAGTGGTCAACTTCAATAATACTAACGAAATTAATAAATTTTCTTAGGAGGTAAATAGTTTGGGTTTGGAAAAAATATTTAAAACTAAAACTATTATTCCTTATGTAATGCATAAAGTTGTAATGGAAGAAATAACGTCTTGGGAAGATATAAAAATAGAAATATTGAAAGAGCTTATTTTAGAAATAAAATGTAACCAGCCACACTTAGATAATAAAAAAATAGATCATATTCTTACATTTGATGACGGTTTTGAATCGGATTATGAAATAGTATTTCCAATCTTAAAAAAAAATAATTTAATGGGTATTTTTTTTATAGTGCCGGATTGGATTGGTTTGCCTGGATATTTAAATTGGCGGCAGGTAAATGAAATGGTTTTAGGTGGCATGGAGATAGGTTCACATAGTCTTACACATAGGCCAATGAATCAGTTAAACTTAAGCCAAATTAAAAATGAGTTTTTAAGTTCACGAAATATTATAGAGGATAAAATTGGAAATAAAGTGAATATGTTTTCTTATCCATATGGAATTCGGAATAAGATGTTAGATAATCTAGCTTTGGAAAGTGGTTATCAGTTTCTCTGGGGGTCAAATCATGGTGTAATAAATAAAAATTCAGTGTACTTCCCGAGGAATTCAATAAATTCTAAAACAAATTTAGACGAAATAAAAAAAATTATTTACCCAACATTACAAAAGAAATCATTATGGTATGTCGAAGATTTTTCAAAATATTTTCTGAAAATAATTTTTGGTCAAAACCTTTATAAAAATTTAAGAAATTGTGTATTTAATGATGAATAGTGCTCAAGTAATCCAATCTAACAATAGCTTTTCAGTTGTAATGGCAATTTGGGATAATGATGTCCCAAACCATTTGATAGAAGCGTTTAATAGTATATTAAATCAAAGCTTACAACCAAGTGAGATAATACTTGTAGTAGACGGGCCAGTCAAAAAAAGTTTAAAAAAATGTATTCTTTCTTTAGCTGAGAATGAGATTACATCTATTTTGTGGTTGCCAGTTAATAAAGGTGCTGGGGTTGCAAGAAACTACGGAATTCGAACTGCAAGTTTTGATTATGTTGCAATTATGGATGCGGATGACATTTCATTAAATACCAGGTTTGAAAAGCAAATGAATTTACTCACGCAGAATTCTTTTCATGTGGTTGGAGGATGGATTTCTGAGTTTGACGATGAAATGTGTTTTTCCCATTCAATACGTAAAGTTCCAAAATTACATAAAGAAATAAAAAAATTTTCAAATTTACGAAGTCCAATGAACAATGTTACTGTAATGTTTGAAAAAAAATTTTTTTTACAAGTTGGTGGATATGGAAATTTTAGAGTACTAGAAGACTATTGTTTGTTTTTACGATTACTTAAAAGTTCTGCAAAGTTTCATAATATTCAACAGGTGTTAGTAAATGTAAGGGGGGGTGATAACATGATAAACCGACGAAGTGGATTAAATTATATGATTAATGAATTGAAGATTATTATCTGGTTTTACAATGAAAAATATTTGCCAGTAAGTGCTGTTATAAAGCAGATTTTAATTAAATTATTTTTAAGATTACTACCAAAATACATAATTAGATTCATTTATAAAAAAACTCTACGAAATTAATGTGAAACATATTTTCTAGTTTCAATTTGATATAGAATGGTTATAAGAAACAATTTAGTCATCTACTCGCTTCAATAAAAAAATTTATAGTTCTACCACAAGGCAATCTAAGTTATGATAAATACTTGTTATTATCTTTTATCCGAAGGGCAAAAATCTAAAGCTTTTTTGATAACGTTATTACTTTTTTTTGCTTCAATTGCAGAAGTTTTTGGCGTTGCTGCAATACTACCACTTGCAGATTTATTTTTAAACTCAGATAGTTATAACGATAATAAAGTATTTAAAATATTTCAATTAATTTTACCGCCGTTGGAAAAGCCAAAGTTAATAAATTGGATTATGATATTATTATCAGGCTTAATTCTTTCTAGTTTTATATTGCGAGCGTCCAGTGCATATTTGATGTTAAGGTTTGCGCTTGCACGAGAACATTATATTTCATCGGTTCTTATGAAAACATTTTTATGGAAAAAATACCCATGGTATTTTGATAAAAATAAATCAGATTTAAAAAAAATTACAATATCTGAGGTTAATACTGTAGTAAATGGGGGTTTAATATCAGTACTTATTTTATTAACGCAGACTACTGTAACAATATGTATATTAATTGTATTATTGATTGTAAACATTAATGTAACAGTTATTGCTGTTGTAGTATGTGTTGTAACATATCTTTTATTATATGCATTTGTAAAAAAACCTTTATTACATTTTGGTGGTGAGCGATTAAAAAGCAATGAATTAAGGTTTAAAATTTTAGATAATGCTTTGCGAAACCCTAAAGTAGTACAAGTAAATAAACTTGAAAGTAAGCTTCATAAAGAATTTAGTTCAGTTGCTTGGAGGTATGCATATAGTCAAATTATTGTACAGACTATCAAAATGTTACCACGATATATTTTAGAATTTTTGGCTTTTATTATATTACTTATATGTCTTATTTTAAGCTTTTCATCAGAAGCTCAGTCAAGTGAACTATTGCCTTCTTTTGCGCTATTTATTTTTGCAGGGTATCGAGTGTTACCCTCTGTGCAACAAATTTATGCTGCTAAAGCCCAACTTGATGCTTCAACACCATCTATTAATCAGATAATGATGTATCTCCAAGATTTTAGTTCACAGAGGGATGAAATAGAGGTTTCGTATATAAAGCCTTTTCATGAAAAGATTTCATTACAACGAATTAGCTACGGTTATGATGGGCACATACTTAATAGTTTAAATTGTTTTTCTGATGAAATAATGAAAGGGCAATTCGTTGGAATTAAAGGATCAAGTGGTAGTGGAAAAACAACATTATTGGACTTGTTAATGGGTTTGCTGGAGCCAGTGTCAGGTAGAATTATGATTGATAATCAAATTCTTGATAAAAACTCGCAATTAAGTTGGCTAGATCAGTTATCTTATGTAACTCAAGAAATTGTTATTTTTAATCAGTCACTAATAGATAATATTACCATGGCACCATCAGGTACTTCAATTGATGAAAAGAATTTATACTATTCTTGGCATGTTGCATGTGTTGATGAATTTGCTCAACTAAAAGATACTATTGTAAATAATGAAATGATTGGAGATGAAGGAATAAAATTATCTGGAGGTCAAAGGCAGAGAATTGCTCTTGCCAGGGCTTTGTATCAAAAGCCAGCTGTTTTGATACTAGATGAAGCAACAAGTGCATTAGATAAGAACATACAATCTGAATTTGTTGAAAGATTAATTAAAAATAAGGGTGATATGACCATACTTATGGTCACACATGATCCTGAAATGATTTCTTATTGCGATAAAGTTATAGATTTAAATTAAAGTATTCTTGCAATTTCGCATACATAGTTGAAAGGAATAAGTTGAATAATGAAGTATACAGCGGTCATACCCGTTAAGGCTAATAGTTCAAGACTACCAGGTAAAAATATTCTGAAATTAGGTAATGAAAATTTACTAACACGAAAAATCAAACAATTAAAAAATTCGAATATTGCCGATAAAATATTAGTTAGTTCAGATAGTGATGAAATGCTTAATATAGCTATTGATATGGGTGTTGATGCAATAAAAAGACCTTTATATTTTGCGAATGAAACCAGACCATTATCGGAGTTTTTTGATTATATAGTAAATATTATACCCTCAGGCCATATGATTTGGTCATGTGTTACATCCCCGTTTTTTGATGATAAATTAATGGTTGAAGCTAAGAACGCGTATATAAGTGCTTTAAATAACAATTATGACTCATTAATTACGATGTATAATTTTAAACATTATCTTTTTAATAAATCTGGCCCATTGAACTTTGGAGTTGGAAAAGAGCATCAGAACTCTCAACATTTAGATAGTATAGATTTATTTACAAATGGGATTTTATTTGCCTCTACTAGTAATGTGAAAAAATGGCATTATAACTATGGGCCAAATCCTTACAGATTTTATGTAAATCAGATTGCAAGTTTAGATATAGATACTCCAGAAGATTATTGTATCGCAAAAGCTTACATTGAGGCATTTAAATTATGAAAGCATTTATATTATCAGCTGGCCAAAGAGAGGTTCTAGGAGAGCTTTTCGATACAAAGGTTTCATCCAGTGTTACATTACTTCAAAACCAAGTTGCAACTTTATTGTTACTTGGTTTTAAATCAAGTGATGTTTATTTAGTTATAGATTCTAGTAATCAAGATTCACATACTGAAAATATTAGTGAGGTATCTAGAGAGCTTCAAATTAAATTAATTAAATTAAATGACATCAAAAATCGTAGTTTTGCTTCTGTTTTAAGTTTATACTCACTTGGACATTTTGATCAGAATTTGCTTTTATTAAATGGTGATACATTTTTTGATACCAATGATATAGAATGTTTAATTAATTCAAAAGATGAACCAAAAATATTAGTTGAAACGCGATATAATAGAAATATACCAGGGCTTCAAATTAGGACTAACGATACAGTCAAATTTTTGAATGGTATTGAGGTAAAAAGTAAGGTCGTGCCTTGGAGTTGTTATTCAGGTGCAGTGTACCTACCATTAAAAAACATTAATATAAATAAAGTTTTGAATGAAGACTCACTATTTTTATCTTTGTCGTATATTGAATATTTTTGTAATGAATTAAAAATCGATTTTCAAATCATACACCGTAAATCTCACAATACGATGCGGCAAGATAAACTCCAATCAAGTGATTTGATTGGAGGTTCTTTTGCCGGGTTACATGAGGAAAATATTGTTCGTAAATATGCTTCAGGTGAAGGACACGAGAAATTAGCACAAGAAATAAAATGGCTTAAGAACTTAAATTCAGATAATAAGAAGCATTTCACAGAAATAATAGATTATGAAATAAAAGAAAATTCTTGCTGGTACACAATGCCTCGATATAATTATGCAGCAATGAGAAAACTACTTATTACTGGGATATTATCCCCAAGTGATTGTATTGATAAATTAGATATTATTTTAAAGTTTTTATTTAAGAATATATATTCTATTCCTACAAGAAAAACACCAAAACATTGGCTGGAAAAAGTTCACTTTGACAGGGTTTTTAGTAGGTTTGAATCAATAAAAAATAATAAAAACCTAAATGATATTTTATCTGCAGAAACTATATTTATTGATGATTGTGAATATAAAAATCTTATGGTTTTAATTAAAGAAGTTCAAAATCAGACAAAAGTTTTAGATATGTATTCACCAGTTGAATTAAGAAATATCCATGGTGATTTTCATTTGCAAAATATCTTAGTTGACATCAACAGCAATGATTTCATTTTGGTGGACCCAAGAGGGGATATAGAAGGTTCTGATATATTCTATGATATTGGAAAGCTTTGGCACTCAGTTAACGGTTTATACGATTTTATCCATACAGATATTGCAACATTTGAAATGTCTAGCATTGATAATAAAATGCATTTTAAAGTAAATTATGGTCCAGAAAACTTATTAGAAAAATATTGTGATTTGCGAATTAAGATATATCACTTACTAAAAGATTATTTTAATGATTTAGATTCAAAATGGTACCTAAAAATGCTCTTTAACGAAGCAATGCATTTTTCATCATTATTAACGTTCCATTTGAAAAACGATGAATGTGAAGAAAGAGCAATATTGCTATATTTAACCTCTTTGAGGTTAAATACAGTATTAATTGAGGAAATGGAGAAAAACACTTGAAGATATTAGATTGTACTTTAAGGGATGGAGCTCATGTCAACGGGGGCAGGTTTTCAACAGATGTTATTGAATCATTAAATACTGCATTTGGCCAAGCAAAAATTGATTTCGTTGAAATTGGCTTTTTACAATACTCTAGTGATGTTTTAGCAACAAGTTTTTACTCTTCTGTATTAGAAATAGAGAATATTGTAAAAAAATATGGCAATAAATATTCCAAATACGGTTTTATGCTGCGACCAGACAGATGTGATATCAACGACTTAAAAGCTTCAGACGAATTATCTTTTCTTAGATTAGCTTTTTATGGGGAACATTTCCCATTGCTTGAAAGCTATATTAAAAAGTCTCAAGATTTAGGATATGCCATTAGTATAAATCCTATTGGTGTTTCCACATTATCAAAAGACGCATTAAAAAGTATATATGAAATATGTAATAAATTTTCAGTTGATACGTTCTCAATAGTTGATACTCATGGTGCACTCAAGTTAAATACATTTTCTAATTTAATTGACTTTACATTGGCTGAATTAAATTTTGATGTGGATATTGGTTTGCACTTTCATGAAAATTTAATGTTTTCACAAGCGCTCTTATCAAATGCTTTACAAAGGAAAAATATTAAAAACCGATTAATTGTAGATTCTTCAGTTTCAGGAATGGGAAGAATACCTGGTAATTTAGCTACCGAAATGCTGATTGATAATTTTTCTGATAATTTTTCTGATATTAAAGATTCAAAAAAAATATATGAAGTAGCTACAACACTTATGGAAAAGTATTATGATGCATGTCCTTGGGGTTATAATTATTTATATGCTAAGTCTGCTGATTTAAATATTAATAGGAGTTATCCAGAATTTTTTATTGAAAAAGGCATTAGTGCAAAAAAAACTTTAGAGTTATTAAGTCTTATAAGTAACACTGAAGAAGGTGATAGATTCAATTTTAATTTTGCTGAAACAATGATGGAAGAAAATTCAATTGATAAATAATCATTTTCGTTCTTTTATATTTGATTTTGATGGTGTAATTTTGGATTCAAATAAAATCAAAATAGATGGTTTTATCTATATTGGTAAAAAGTATTTTGAACTAGATTCTTTACAAATCATTGAAATATTAAAAAGTAAAAAACACATAACTCGTAATGACGTATTTAATCACTTTTTATTTGAATGTAATGTAAAAAAAGGTATAAGTTTAGATTTACTTAATAAAGAATTTTCATTCTTTATTTCTAAAAAAATGGACTTAGCAAATTATAGTAAATGCATACCTGATTTAAATAATAAAGCTAACGACTCATATTGGGCCATAATCTCAGCAGGGAACGCTTTAGAGATAGAAAATATATTAAATAAAAAAAGATATTCTCAATACTTTATGGGGAATGTGTACGGAAATAGTTTTAATAAATATGATCACATATCACGATTAATTAGTTCTGCTGACATAAAATATCCTGTAATTTCTTTTGGCGACAGTATTTCTGATTATGAAATTGCAAAAGAATTTAACTTTTCCTTCGTTGCCATTACAGAATGGAGCTCTTGTAATGAGATTTTGGAAAATATACCAGATGATATTACGCATAAGTATAAGACTTTAGATAAGTTTATAGTGGCGTTTTAAGTGATGTTTCGACTGGTTTTAGATTTTTTTAAGAGCTTAAAGTTCCGTATCCCAAATTCGGATATTATAATATTACATGAAAATGATAATTGGATACGAAAATCACTAGGGAAAAGCTTCAATATTAATACAATTTCTGTGGCGCCCGAAAAATTCAATATATATTTTAATATAAAAGTTATTAAGTTTTTGATCGTTGATCTTCGATCTGTAAATTTAGGAAATTGGTTTAAGGGGAGTGGGGTTAGAAAGTTTTGTAAGAGAATTTATGTTAGGTATCTACTGAGTGTAATAAAAGTTGCTTCACCAAAAGTTGTGATGACGTATATTGATAATTCAACAGTTTTCCAATGCTTATCAACTATTGATAATACTAGACGGTATATTGCAGTGCAAAATAGCGTAAGAAATCAATATAATGTTAAATTTGTCCTTGAAAATGATACTAATCACGGGAAAATTATTCATGATATATTTTTCTGTTTTGGCCCATCTGTTAAAAACTTATATAATGAGCATAATCATTCTGTAAATTTATTTTCTTATTCAGGTGGATCGTTGGCAGTTTCACATTTTCTAAAAAATAATTCATACAATGAATCCTCTGAAAAGTATGATATTTGTCTCATTTCGCAATGGATTAAGAGGAATTTTGAAAATGATAACAAGCAACTTGGTGAAGCAGCAATAAGTATAAAAAAAGCTACAATATTATTGTTGAATGAAATCTCAAACTTTATGATCAAAACAAATAAATCTTTAGTAGTATGTCTTCGTACATCAGACCCAAACGAAAAATTATTCTATTCTAAATTTTTTAAAAATGATATTAGTTTTGTTTCGCCAAAAGATGGTAAATTTAGTTCATATAGTGGTTTTATGGAATCTAAGGTCGTAGTTGGGGTATCATCAACCCTATTAATTGAAGCATTATCGTTAGGTAAAAAAAGTCTTTGGTGTAATTTAGATAACCATAAATTTCATAAAATAATTCAAGACGAAAACCATGTGTGTAATGTAATTAAAAGACAAGATTTTTTTAAAAAGTTAAATTATTTATTAGAAACTTCAAACAATCTATCAGAAAAAAAATTGCTAAAAATAAGGAATGATTTGTGTCCACTAGATTATAATGATTTACCTCACTTGCGTTTAAAGCGGCTTGTTATGAAAATTATAAATGATTAATTCAGAAGTTTCGAAATATTTAAAAATCTATAGATGTAAATAATCCAAAAGATAAATTTTCATTTATGTTAGCTTTATGTAATGACAAATTTTCATATTGTGCTGTTGATATGAAAAAACTAGTAAGTCTCAATTGAGTGTAATGAAAGTTGATGGCCCTGATATACCAAATATGGCGTCATTGTGCCATATAATAAAACAGGGTTGGTCTCGGGTCTAATAGAGAAACCAAAATTTGAAAATGCAACTTCAAACCTAGCCATTATTGGTCGATATGTCCTTACACCTGATATTTTTGATATATTAAAAAATCAGTCTATTGGTGTTGGAAGTGAAATTCAGCTTGCGGATTCTATCAACAAGCAGGCAGAAAATAATAGGGTTGAGACAGTACTTTTAAATGGTAAACGTTTTGATTGTGGTGATATGCAAGGTTATGTTGAGGCTATTAAGTATATGGCATCAAATTATAAAATTGACTAAAAATATCAATAAAAGATTGCTGATAGCAGATTTCAAGCATAATTTTACTACTTATAGTTTAAAAGCTTTTTTCAAAAAAATAGAATTAAATCTATCCCTATTGATCAAAATAATAAGTTGCATAATAAAATTTTCTTAAGATATCTAAGTTTGAAGAATTTAGGAAAAATTTTAGATATTATCTTTTAGGGTATATTAATAATAATTGATTAATTATTTTAATTTGGTATGTATTAATTTGATACTAAAAAAATATGATGTAAAAATGGAAAAAAATGCTCAAAATTTATATGGAAATAAGACATTTTGGATCAACAAACGAATATTTGACATTGTTTTGAGCTTATTGCTACTTCCTTTATTTTTTACAATTGGAATAATTCTATTATTTTTTAATCTATTTTTTAACCAAGGTAGATTGTTTTTTATTCAGAAACGTATGGGTAAGAATTGTGAAGTTTTTTTTGCAATTAAATTTCGTACTATGACAAATGTTAAAGAAATTACTAGAAAATTTGATGATCCAATTGAAACAAATAGAATTACACCCTTAGGTAAAGTTTTACGTAAAACACGTATTGATGAGTTACCTCAAATTCTGAATGTTTTAAAGGGTGATATGAGTTTGATTGGACCTAGGCCAGATTATTATATACATGCATTAGAATATTTGAAGAATGTTGAAGGATATCGTGAAAGGCACGCTATTCGGCCTGGTATTACTGGGTTATCACAAATCAGATTAGGGTATGTAGAAACTTTAGAGGCAACATCAAAGAAAACATCTATTGATAACTATTATATACAGAACTTAAGTTATATTATTGAATTAAAAATTATACTTAATACAATATTAATTATAATAAGAGGCTTGGGAAAATAAAAGTTCTTATTTATTTTTGATATTCAATATTGTTCTGAGGAATATGCTCAGGATCTATCTATTTACCTGAAAATACCTGAAAAAGGCTATGATTAATATCATTATATGTGGTATTTGCATACTCTGTTTGCACTGCAATTTCCAAAATGGATTTTTTACAAATGAACCAATGCAGTTCTCGGATAATTTATTCTGTAAAAATTTATTAAACGCCTGAAGGTGCCAATAAAATATATATTTTAGTCTTTGATAAGATCATTTATGTTATATGGACACTCCTGACTGCATTAGCTGGTTCAAAATTTGTAAAACATCAGGATATTTAAATCAGAACCATTTAATTCCTATTAAGCATATTTTATAGGCTGGAATTGTAAGGCTAAGTTACGGGATATTACCATTCTGAAGATCACGAAGCAAAATTCTGAGCGGGTTGAGTTCAGTCAGCGTCCGTGAGAATGAGATTATTGGGCGGTCAGCGACGTACACAATGTCATTCGGCCTCAGCTCTGTCTGAGCGGCGACCAATATTCGTGAAACATTTTGCGCGTCAAGATGATAGGCAACAGATGGGTTTCGTCCTCGCAGGAGATAGACTTCTGAAC
>Ga0206126_10000971_pt1 | contig 36875 bp, 34 predicted proteins | sample Helgoland_Spring_5_FD_148621 | JGI IMG/M metagenome (GOLD analysis project Ga0206126, IMG submission 148621) | Pelagic subsurface seawater microbial communities from Kabeltonne, Helgoland, North Sea - Helgoland_Spring_Bloom_20160412_1 | ecosystem: Environmental > Aquatic > Marine > Epipelagic ...
CTTAGCAAATGCACCGATGTATCCTCTTGCAGCTTGGCTTTCATAAATTCGCCAACCCCACCATCTAGAACAGTTTCAAGGTGCTTTGCATTCTGAAAAATATACGGCAGCACTGTAACGTCCATCAGAGGCCAATGTGGCGAAATGTTATTTGAAGTAATGAAGAAACCATCAACCGTTCCAAGTTGCATTGCTTTGAATGCTTCGTCTTCGGAGCTGATCTGGTTGCAACAGCGAAGCTTCACGTCGATAGATCCACCAGTATATTCTTCAACTTTGGCCTCGAACAGTTCGCCAAATCGACCGTAAAGGGATTCGACAGGTGCACCGAAACCAACGTTCATCGTAAGTTCAGCGGCAAGCGCTGAAGTCGCAGTGACGCTAACTAGTGCAGCGGATGCAAGAAGCGTTTTAACGTTTAAAGTCTTCATTATTTTCTCCCAGGTGGTTTTTGTTTCTAAAATCTTTGCACACGCAAAATGTTATGTATAATATCAAAATTCATATTAATAATACAATTGAGGTATCATGGCTTTAGATCTACGACACTTTAGATGTTTTGTAGCTGTCGCTGAAGAGCTTCATTTTCATCGCGCTGCGAAGAGATTAGGCGTGGCCCAACCAGCACTAAGTCGCACGATCAAAAATTTAGAACAGGAATTAGGTGTCACGCTATTAGAGCGAAACAACCGACAAGTAGAGTTGACTGAAGTTGGCAAATCATTCTTGCGTGGATGTCGTGAATGCCTTCAGAATACCAATAGGATCATTAAAGATGTGCAGCTTTCTCAACAAGGTATCATTGGAACCCTAAGGATCGGTTATACTGAGAACGCCATGAATGGGCGTTTGCCAAGCTTAATAAAAGAATTCAAAAATCAAGCGCCTGATATTGAAATATTTTTAATCCATTCAGTGACATCGGAGCAGCTAGGACAGCTTGAAGACAGAACGATAGATTTAGGTTTTGCAACTGGCAACATCAACCGACCTGGTTATGCTTCCATTCGCATTCAAAGTGAACGCTTTGTTTGTGTCGTATATGAAGGGCATCATCTGGCATCACGGAAAAATCTCCGTCTTTCGGAACTTGTCGATGAGCCAATGATACAGGGTGCAAAAGAACATTGGCAACATTACCACTCTCATCTGATTGCAATATTTAGGCATGTAGGTTTTGATCCAAAGATTGTTCAAGAGGGACTGACAACAACTGAAGTTCAACAATTGGTCGCCTGCGGGATCGGCATTACAGTGCTCACGGAAACAGTTGTGGAGAGTTTGCCGCCCGGACTGGTAGTCATCCCGATAGTAGATGTGAATGATCGCCTTGATACGATAGCGGTTTGGCGGTCTGAACCCAACAAAGTTGCTAAAGAACAATTTGTTTCATTTTTGAGGCAATCATTATCCACTGTTGCGGATGAGGAAGGCTGGCACCGTCAGACCAACTGGCTGCAAGCATAGAGTTGACTTTCCAGACTGAGCGGATGACTGAGCACTCCAAATGGTGCTGCCAGACGAATGAGAATTAGCATCGGATTAATGGCGCAGCCTGAATCTATGCGCTCAATAGTTGGCGCCACTCAGCCAGAGCAGCGGCACGGTTCAACTTGAAATTGAGGCGTGAGTGAAGGTGGAGCACCTTCGCTCCACCCATAGTCAACATGTGTCCATTACATTTGAAGATCAGAAACCGAAGTCAGCTTCAGGCTTCCGTTCCGCTGGCGTAGGATTGACGAACTTAACTTGGTGTCTAGCCCCATTTCTCAGTACCACTAATTTTTGTTTTCTCTAAAGAGGTTTCAGGGACGGGTGGTCTCATGTCCAATGCATGATGAGGTCTGATCTGGTTGTATTGCCTGAGCCAAGCATTGATTGCGACCTGGGCTTGTTTGGTGGTGTGGAACCATTCTGCGTTGAGCACTTCTTTTCGCAAGGTCCCGTTAAAGCGTTCGTTGTATCCGTTCTCCCATGGCGAACCCGGATAGATTAGCAGCGGCTGGATGCCGATCCTTTACAGCGAGTCTTGTAGGTGCATAAAAATGAACTCGGGGCCGTTGTCAGAAAGGATAAACTCTGGCTTGCCATGTTTCATCAGCAGCGGGTGCAGTGCGTCGAGAACATCATGCGCATTCATCTTGGGCCGTACCGCTACGCACAGTGCCTCACGGGTATATTCACATAGAACCGTCAGCATTTTATAGCTGCGCTCATTGCTAAGCTTGTCATGAACGAAGTCGATGGCCCAGATGTGGTTAGAGTGTTTAGGCCGTAGCCTTATGACAGAACTGTTCTGATGATAAAGCCGCCGCCGCTTCTTATGCCGGTGAGGCAGTTGAAGGCCTTTTTGCCCCCATAAGCGTTCTATCTTCTTATGGTTAACCTGCCAACCTTCAATACGTAAAAGTGCGGTGATCTTACGATAGCCATATCGCCCATACTGTTTAGCTAATCGGATCATTGCCAAGCGCAATTCATCATCACGTGTTGGCTTCGCTTGGTGTCGAAGGCTGGAACGTGATAGCCCCAACACAAAACATGTACGGCGTTCCGATGTGTTCAGCTTTTGACGGGTATGGATCACGGCCTGACGCAACCCATCAACCGTCAGGCCTTCGGCTTTAAGCAATCCAGGCTTTCCTTCAGGATCAACTTATCAAGCTGCAACTCTGTGAGGATCTTCTTTAAACGCGCGTTCTCTTTACGAAGAGTACGCATCTCTGAAAGTTGGGAGCGTCCCATACCGCCAAACTTCTTGCGCCAATGGTAATAGGTCTTATCTGAAATCCCAGCCTTACGGCAGTAACTCACGACATCCAGACCGTCATATAAATGTACGTCAATCTCACGCAAAACCTTCAACGCATCTTCGTCCGAATACCGTTTCCGTGCCATCCTTAAAACCTTCTGTGACCAATAAGTAATGGCATAGTTGTATAAGTAATGGCATAGTTGTAGGGGGCTAAGACAACCTTTACTCACGCTCCAATTTCAAGCTCAATCGAAGCGCCGCTCTTACTGAGTGGGATCAATTATTGAGCGCATAGATTTAGACAGTACCAGCAATACGATGCGAGTTCTCATTCGTCGGACAGCACCCACAATTTAATAGTCAAACTTCTCAGATCTAGATCGGCTGGAAATGGATTGAAACATGTCTATAATTTCTGTCTGAGGTACTAGGTCAACAATACCATCTTTGATTTGTTGTTGGTTCCAAATCAAGGATATTGCTGGGTCATGTAGCATAGCCCATTCCCCAAAAAATCGCTCATTAATTGGCCGACTAACGAGCTTCTTAACTCCAACATGACGATCATCACGATTAATTCGCATGTAGGCGGCATGAACATCCTCTTTAGAACCTTCAAGTAATTGGACATAAATGTCGTGTCTACAAACAAGCGCACCTGAAATACCATCTCGCGTGTTACATCTCCGTGCATCATTTAAGATGGTTTGTAGTGTAGTGCTATCATACCCAAATGGTTGGGATGCATAAATAAGCTGCACTAATTGTGAGATAATACTTTCTCCTTTTATGGCTATTAAAACCTAATACTTACCCACTGTAACTCAGCAGAACTATTTTTATAAAAACACTACCGAAAGTTAGTGTAAATGCAACAGAAATCCCCTTGCCTCAATACTCGGACCGCACAATATTAAACCATACGCTATTTCCGCCACGCGCCCGTACACCTGCGGGTCGTTGCAAACATGTGTGATTTTGCATGCAGTTACGCAGCTGTTTGCCTGCCGAGGCCGCCATGGTTCACTTAAGGCGCTACACAGGCTGGGTGTGGGGCGTGTTTAAGGTCTTAATGGAATTTAATATGGTGTGTCAGGTTGCTGCGGACGCTGACATACTGGCGCGACTACGTAAAATTAGCCAAATTATGACTGCAATATTAGCACTATTCCAAATTATCCCGTTAACGAAAGCTAGTGTATAGGAGCCGCTCAAATCATAGGTTAGACCGGACAACCAACCGCCTAGCGCCATCCCCAAAATAGTCGCCATCATAACGAAGCCAACGCGGGCGCCTGCTTCTTTCGCCGGCATATATTCGCGGACAACCAGCGCATAGCTGGGGACGATGCCACCTTGGCTCAGCCCAAAAACGAGGCTGACAACATAGAGCGAAACCATCCCACTCGACGGTAGATACAAAAATAAGGCCAAACATTGCAAACACGAGCCGATTAGCAAAGTTTGCACGCCGCCCAATATATCTGCAACGAGTCCTGAAATGATCCTTGATACAACTCCAAAAAGCAACATTAAAGAGAGCATTTGCGCGCCTACAGCGGGACCGAAGCCCAAATCCACACAATAAGCAACAATGTGAACTTGAGGCATCGACATAGCCACACAGCAACCTATCCCAGCAAAACCCAGCAAATACTGCAACGCACGAGGAGACAGACCAACTGTCTTTGCATTTGCCAGCGATATATTTTGCGCTGCTGTCTGCACTTGTTGAGGCAGACGACGACGAAGAGCAAACGCCAAAGGGATCACAGCAACTAGTGTGACAGCCGCCATCACGATGTAGACAGCACGCCAGCCATTCTCTGCGAGAACCTTTGCCAACAATATTGGCCAAATGGCACCTGATAGGTAATTGCCAGATGCCGCAATCGCGACAGCGATACCCCGACGACGTACAAACCAATGCGAAATGTCGGCAATGAGTGGACCAAACCCCACGGCCGACGCAAAGCCTACCATTAGCTGGGTGAACGAAAGTATGAGTAAAGAGCTAGAGAGCGTTGCCAAAATAAAACCAATGGCAGTCATAATAGCAGCGACAATCAAGGACGCGGTTATACCAAAATGGTCTACGGCTCGACCAATAACATAGTTTCCAAACGCGAACCCAACCATCGTAAGTGTATAAGGCAGCGACACCATTGCCCGCGTGCCGCCGTATTCCGCTTCAATAGCAGGCATAATAACAATAATCGCCCACATTCCTGCATTAATTACGGTTGCTACAAAAAGCGTAAGGCCGAGACGTACCCAAGAATATCTGCTATCGGTGATCAACTCATCCATGACTTGTTGTGTCCGTCACTACTTCCGGATTGCAAGTATCTCCTTCTGCTGAAAAGTGTAAAGCGTTATTGTCAGAGCAAACTGCCTTCAGGTGGGCAGCACTAATTTGTAGCTTATATCGTTGAAAAGGTATGTAAAACTGACCAACTCTGCCACGCGCCCGTACGCCTGCGCGTCGCTGCAAACATGTGAGGTTTGGCATATGGTTACGCAGCTGTTTGCCTGCTGAGGCCAGTCGGACCCGCTTTTGGAGCTAAACAGGCTGGGTGTGGGGTTAGGTTGACTTTGAAGGAGTACAAGGAAGCCACTTTTAGTCATGCATCAATTTCAAGTTGAACTGCGCTGCAGCTCTCACTGAGTGGCGCCAATTATTGAGCGCATCGATTCAGGCTGCGCCAGCAATCTGATGCGAGTTCTCATTCGTCTGACAGCATCCTGCTTGCGTCTTTTCTTGGTAATCTCTGATGCAAACATTGGCCCGAAGCGGTTCCACCAAAACCGGACCGTTTCATGGCTAACGTCGATACCCCATTCATGAAGAAGGTCCTCCACATTACGGAGCTAAAGCGGGAAACGAACGTACATCATTACTGCAAGTCGGATGACTTCAGGGCTTATTTTAAAGTGGCTGAATGGAGAATGTTTTATCATTTGCGGACGCTACAAATAAACCCTGCCCGCTTCAACCGAGTTTAATCTGAAAGTGCCACCACAACCTTTGATCAGAGGTTTCTGTCACACCAAGACCCGTTATTCTTTGAGGACGCGATACAGGCCTCAATGAACCACATCCCGTCGAGCCCATCCATGATATTTGGCAGATGGTGTGCTGACCGTCCATCGATCAAAACGTCCGCCACATCGCTGTATAGTGTTGCAAAGGCTTCAAGATATCCCTCTGGATGCCCAGCCGGGATACGTGTGGCCGCTGCCGCCGCTTTGCCGAGCGCGCCGCTGCCGCGCGTTAATCTTTGGCGCAAACCGCCAAGCGGAGTGAACCATAGAATATTAGGATTTTCCTGTTCCCATTCTAATCCACCTTTGTCCCCATAAATGCGAAGCCGCAGTGCATTTTCATTACCAACGGCAACTTGCGAAATCCAAAGCTGTCCCTTTGCACCGCCCTCATAGCGCAGCCAGATATGGGCATTATCATCCACAGTGCGGCCGGGTACATAGCTGGTTAAGTCGGAGGCCAATTCCTGAGCCTCTAGGCCTGTAACATAATGAACCAGATTATAGGCATGGGTTCCAATATCACCTATTGCGCCGCCACCGCCGGTTGCTTTTGGATCAGTGCGCCAGCTGGCTTGTTTTTGGCCGGTTGTTTCAAGAGGCTCTGCCAGCCAATCTTGGGCATATTCCGCCTGAACAACCCGAATATTTCCAAGTTTGCCGTTTGCAACCATATCCCGGGCTTCGCGAATAAGCGGATATCCAGTGTAATTATGGGTCAGGAAAAACTGTGCAGAGCTTTTCTGCAAGCATTGCTTGATGCGCAAGCCCTCAGCGCGAGAAACACTCAACGGCTTATCACAAATGACATGAATTCCAGCCTCTAAAAATGCAACAGCAGCATCGGCATGAAGATGATTTGGCGTGACGATCGACACTGCGTCAATGCAATCCGGGCGTGCGGCTTCAGCTTTGGCCATTTCTTCGAAGCTATCATAGCTGCGGTCAGCTTTTATACCCAGCTCAGCAGCGGACACCGCAGCGCGGTCCGAATCAGAGGAAAGCGCTCCTGCGAGGAGCTGGTATCGGTCATCAATGCGTGCTGCGATACGGTGGACTGCCCCGATGAAAGCGCCTTGGCCACCGCCAACCATTCCCAGTTTTATCCGTTTCATTTGGACAGTCCCAACATCGCTGAAATGGTATCAGAATCACGCGCTCCGCCAGCAAAATCATCAAAGGCTGACTTTGGACTTTCGATTAGGTGGCTGGCAATAAAAGGCGCACCTTCCGCTGCCCCTTGTTCGGCGGATTTGATACAGCATTCCCATTCTAAAACCGCCCAGCTGTCATAGCCATACTGCGTCAGCTTTGAGAAGATTGCAGCAAAATCAACTTGACCATCGCCAAGGCTGCGGAAACGCCCCGCCCGGTTTACCCAGGATTGATAGCCTGAATACACACCTTGTCGCCCATCTGGATTAAATTCGGCATCTTTGACATGAAATGCGTTGATGCGATCATGGTAAAGATCAATAAATGCGAGATAATCCATTTGCTGAAGCAAAAAGTGGCTAGGGTCGTAATTGATCAAAGCGCAATCATGGTTTTGGGTCGCATCAACGAACATCTCGTAAGTTGTACCGTCAAAAACATCCTCTCCGGGATGAATTTCATACCCAATCGTCACGCCATTGTCACGGTATTCATTTAAGATTGGCACCCAACGTCTGCCCAATTCTGCAAAGGCTTCCTCAATCAGACCATCGGGTCTTTGCGGCCAAGGGTAAAGATATGGAAACGCTAATGAGCCGGTAAAAGACACCGTTGTTGTAAGCCCTAGCCGATTTGAAACCACCGCGGCTTTTTTCACTTGATCCACTGCCCAAGCCTGACGCTTTTGCGGATTATTCTTGCAGTGGTCTGGTGCAAAGGCGTCAAAAACAACGTCATAGGCAGGGTTAACAGCGACCAACTGCCCTTGCAAATGGGTGGAAAGATCAGTGATTTCCACACCAGCATCTGCACAAATCCCTTTGACCTCATCGCAATATGTTTCACTTTCAGCTGCCAGGTCGAGATTAAAAAGGCGGCCATCAAAAGTGGGAATTTGAACGCCTTTATACCCTAAGGAAGATGCCCATTTTGTTATCAATTCCAAAGAATTAAAGGGTGCCTCATCGCCAGCAAACTGGGCAAGAAAAATCGCAGGGCCTTTGATTTGTGGTGTCATAATTTAATCCTTAGTTTGGTGAGTCGGCTAGGTTTTGGTAAGTCGGCTAGGTTATTGCCGTATTTATCTAGGTGGTATCTTCTGGTGTAACCAACATTTGCAAAGGGGGCTCCTCGGGGTGATCAATCGCCGTCAGCGCCGCTCGTGCCAGAAAACTACCCGCTTCAGTGACATCCTCGGTGATGGTTAAAATCTCAGGCCGAATCTGCCGGAAAAATGGCGCGACTTCTTTGGTGCAAAGGTCAATATCTTTACCTAATTGGCGCCCTAAAGCGCTTATGGTACTGATAGCCCCAACAGCAGATACGGTTGTAGACGTGATAATACCATCGGTACCTGGATTACGTTTAAGATACTCAATGAGCTGGTTGTTTAACCTTTTTGACGTTCCATTTTGCGTAGGCTCCTCAAAATAATCCGAGAATAAGTCGGTTTCCTTTGTGGCTGACTGCATGCCTGCAATCATATTCTGCGAATAGTTTTGCGATAAAGGTGGTGAAATTAAGAGCAAAGATTTTCTACCCCGTTTGGCAAGCAGCTCAGTGGCATGGCGCGCGAATTCAAAGTTATCAAAATCAAAATAGGGATGCTGCTCTGACCACATAGTTCGTCCATGGGTCGCAAAGGGAAAATTACGTTCAAGCAAATATTTTACCCGCGGATCTTCTGGCTGAATTTGGTTGATTATTATTGCGTCGGCTAATTCGGTTTCCACGATGTATTTTACAGGTTTAATGGGGTCCTCATCAGGAAAAAATGGTGTTACAATTAAATGATAAGGTGAATTGCGTAAAGCGCCTGCAATGGATGCAATAATCCTAGACGAGTAGTTTAAGCCATCAATTTCGGTGGGTAAAATCAAAGAAATCACGTTGGTTTTGCCAGTGCGCAATCGCACGCCTGCGCGATTTGGAATATAGCCTATTTCATCTGCGACCTGGCGTACGCGGTCGCGGGTGCTTTGTCCAATATCGCTTGCACCGCTAAGGGCTCGCGATACCGTTGGTACCGCAAGGCCACATATTTCAGCTATACTTTTTAGTGTCGGGCGACCACTTTTGAAGGCTAGTTTTTCATCTATACCGATGATTTTAGGTGGACCAACACCTGATTTGGATTTCGACACAAGCGCACTTTCAAAAATTGTCTATTTGATAAAGTTCTTTGCATTTTTTACTTGTTGAATCAATCTAAATCGTTATAGTTTAGACCGATAACGATTTAGTTTATGGGAGGACTAGTTAATGAAATTTCTAAAAAGCAGCATGCTGTCAGCAGCTGCAGTTATCGTAGCAAGCCAAGCCAGCGCAGTTGATCTTGAGGTGACACACTGGTGGACATCCGGCGGTGAAGCCGCAGCTGTTTCTGAGTTTGCCAAAGCGTTTAACGCGACAGAGCACACATGGATTGATGGTGCGATCGCCGGATCTGGTGGCACAGCGCGTCCAATTATTATTTCGCGTATCCTTGGCGGTGACCCAATGCACGCAACACAGCTGAACCACGGCCGTCAGGCTGAGGAACTGGTTGAAGCAGGCCTTATGCTTGACCTTTCGGACATCGCTGCTGAAGGTGGCTGGGCTGACGTTGTAAACCCAAGCCGTCTTTTGGATAGCTGCACGTTGGACGGTAAAGTCTACTGTGTGCCCGTTAACATTCACTCGCCACAGTGGCTGTGGCTTAGCCACGAAGCCTTTGCCAAGGCCGGTTTGGACGTACCAAGCGATTGGTTCGAGTTCGTAGCCGCTGCTCCTGCACTTCGTGAAGCTGGTGTCGTCCCGCTCGCGATGGGTCAGCAGTCTTGGCAGACAGACCTTGCATTCGGCGCGATTCAGGTTGCAGTTGGAGGTACAGATCTTTACCTAGACGTGTTAACAAACAAGAACGCAGATGCCGCTGCAAGCGCGGAAATGACGAAAGTTTTCGAAGCTTATGCTGATGCCCGTCTTCTTTCAGTAGGGTCTAACGTAAACGACTGGAACCAGGCGACAAACCTCGTCATCACAGGGCAGGCCGGCGGTCAAATTCACGGTGACTGGGCGCAGGGAGAATTCCAGGTTGCTAACCAAGTTGCTGGCGAAGACTACACCTGTCTTCCTGGTTTGGGTGTAAACGAAATCATTGCTACTGGTGGTGACGCGTTTTACTTCCCTAAGCAAGACGATCCAGCGGTCGAAGCTGCACAAAAAGAGCTCGCTCAGTTGATGATCAGCAAGGAAGTTCAGGTTGCGTTCAACCTCAAGAAAGGCTCTTTGCCGATCCGTGGTGACGTTGATCTTTCTGCTGCAAACGACTGCATGAAAAAAGGTCTGGCGATCCTTGCAGCTGGCAACGTTCTGCCAGACGGTGTGAATGCGTTCTCAGCTGATACTGCTGGCCAGATGGCTGACCTTATGGTCGAATTCTGGAATGACACTTCAATCACTGTTGAAGATGCTCAAGCACGTTATGTCGAGATCATAGCAACAGCGGACTAAATAGTCCCTTCCTGCTGGGCCCGTGACGCAAGCGTCGAGGGTCCAGCAGAACCTTTCTAATGCCCGCTAATTCTAAATACCCCTTGGAATGGGGGTATTTTGACTTAGCCGGTAGCCAACGATGGGAGACAGGATGGCCTTAATTGATGCCATACGAACGGGTTTGGGGGCTAAGCGCCCCACCCGTTTGTTTAAGAACATGTCAGCCAAGATTGCAGCGCTACCAATGATCGCGACTGCGTTAGTTGTTTTCGTTGGCTGTACACTTTGGACGATTTATCATTCTTTCACACGGTCACGGCTTTTGCCCGCCCCGGAAAAATGGGTTGGACTTAAAAATTACGACCGGCTATGGGGTGAAAATCGCTGGTTAATTTCAATTGAGAACCTGGCAATTTATGGTGCGTGCTCTTTAGTCCTGTCATTGGTCATCGGATTTATCCTTGCAGCTCTTCTTGACCGTAAGATCCGGTTTGAAAACACAATCCGAACCATCATCCTTTATCCCTTCGCACTTTCTTTTGTCGTCACTGGATTGGTTTGGCAATGGCTATTGAACCCAAGTCTTGGTTTGCAAAATGTCGTTCGCGAATGGGGGTGGACAGCGTTCACTTTTGATCCGCTTAATAATGCTGACATCGTTATCTTTGGCATCCTGATTGCTGGCGTCTGGCAAGGTTCAGGTTTTGTTATGGTTTTGATGCTTGCTGGAATGCGGGGCATCGATGAGGACGTTTGGAAAGCCAGCCGAGTTGAAGGGATACCAGCTTGGAAGACCTATCTCTTTATAGTCATACCAATGATGAGACCTGTCTTTGTGACGGCCTTGGTGATCATTTCAGCCGGTATTATAAAAGTCTATGATTTGGTCGTCGCCCAAACCAGCGGTGGCCCCGGCATCGCTTCGCAGGTTCCAGCGTTATATGTGATTGACAAGATGTTTGGGTCACAAAACCTAGGCCTTGGTTTTGCGGCCTCAACTATGATGCTTCTGAGTGTACTCGTGGTTCTTATCCCGTGGGCCTATCTCGAATTCGGTGGTAATAAAAATGACTGATGTTTCTGCAAGCACCCTCAAAGGCCCATCGGGTCCAAAACCCAAAACAGTTTTCTCTTCGACCAACATCATGATCTACGGCACGCTTTTGGTTGTCTGTTTGTACTACCTTCTGCCGCTCTATGTAATGATCGTAACATCACTAAAAGGCATGCCCGAAATTCGGATGGGCAACATCTTTAGCCCGCCTGTTGATGTTACCTATGAGCCATGGGTTAAGGCTTGGGCAGAAGCCTGTACCGGCATTAACTGTGATGGGCTGAGTCGGGGTTTTTGGAACTCGGTCTGGATACTTGTACCATCGGTTTTTCTTTCCATCGCAATTGCTTCGGTAAATGGTTATGCGCTTGCGAATTGGAAATTCAAAGGCTCTGAAGTGTTCTTTACTATTCTGATTTTTGGGGCCTTCATCCCCTATCAGGTCATGATTTATCCAATAGTGATCTTATTGCGTGAAAGCGGCGATGGAATTACCAACATAATTCGTCTGTTTGATAGTGATGCAAGCAAATTTCGGCTTATGGGATCTGTCTGGGGTTTAGTGATTGTGCACACCATTTTCGGCATGCCAATCCTTACACTGTTGTTTCGAAACTATTTTACCTCCGTTCCTGAGGAACTTTTCAAGGCGGCCCGTGTCGACGGCGCTGGGTTTTGGGGCATTTACTTTCAGATCATGCTCCCGATGTCTCTGCCAATTTTCGTGGTTGCTATGATTTTGCAGGTTACAGGGATCTGGAATGATTTCTTATTTGGCGTAATCTATACCAAACCAGATACCTATCCGATGACTGTGCAATTAAACAACATCGTGAATTCCGTACAAGGTGTGAAGGAATACAACGTGAACATGGCGGCGACCCTTCTGACAGGGCTCGTCCCACTTGTGATCTATTTCGCTTCTGGCAAACTCTTCGTCCGCGGCATCGCTGCCGGTGCTGTGAAAGGCTAATGAACATGGCAAATTCAGTTGAAATCAAAAAACTCGACCTTAGTTTCGGCTCTATTGAAGTTCTCAAAGACCTAAACCTTGATATCGCAGAGGGCGAGTTCCTTGTGTTGCTCGGGTCTTCGGGCTGCGGTAAATCCACCTTGCTAAACTGTATTGCTGGTCTGTTGGAAGTTACTGATGGTCAAATTTTCATTAAGGGTAAAAACGTCACTTGGGCGGAACCATCGGATCGCGGAATTGGGATGGTGTTCCAATCCTATGCGCTTTATCCGCAGATGACTGTTAAGGGAAACTTGTCCTTCGGCCTGAAGAACGCAAAGTTCCCGAAGGCCGAGATTGAAGAACGCGTGGCAAGAGCTGCTGAAATCCTTCAAATTGAGTCGCTTTTGAACCGCAAGCCTAGTGCCCTTTCTGGTGGTCAGCGCCAGCGTGTTGCGATTGGCCGCGCATTGGTTCGGGATGTTGAAGTATTTTTGTTTGACGAGCCGCTCTCCAATCTGGATGCCAAGCTGCGCGTGGACCTGCGGGTCGAAATTAAGCGGCTTCACCAACAACTTAAAAATACGATGATCTATGTGACCCATGACCAAATTGAAGCGATGACCCTTGCGGATCGCATTGCGATCATGCGGGATGGCAAGATCATGCAATTGGGCAGCCCTGCAGAAATTTATGATTTACCTATGAATAAATATGTGGCGGACTTTATCGGTTCGCCATCGATGAATTTCATTCAGGGTGACATCAAAGGTCAGTATTTCACAATTGGTGATCACAAAATTCCCTTGAAAAATTATTCAGCAAAAGTTGACTTGAATGACGGCCAGAAGGCATGGATTGGCATTCGTCCTGAGCATGTGGTCGTTGGAGAAGCAGCTCAAAAATCGGACTATAACTCCACAATAACTGCAGATATTGTTGAGCCAATGGGCGCCGATACATTGGTTTGGAGCAAATTTGCAGGGCAACCTTTTAGGATTCGACTTGGTGGTACATTCCCGGTTTCGAGCGGTCAGAAACTGCATATAGGAATTAATGCCTCTTCGGTTTCTCTGTTCGACTTACAGTCCGAAGAGAGGCTTTAATGCGAAATGTTTCCAAAGGTCATAAGCTGCGTGGGACGTGGAAACTCTCAAATAAGTTGATAGAGTGTTCCGTCTTATTTGATCGGCGAGACGAGTCAAAAACGGCTGCTCTTTACGCGTTGTTTTTGAAAAAGCGTGCCAATGACAAAGTAATTTTTGTAATGTGTGGTTTAAGTTCTGCCATTTGTGGGCTGTGACCATGGATCGTTCTGAAATAAACGAGATTATCTCGGAAAGTGACGCCTTTATCCGGTCGTTTGGCTATCAGTTGCCGCCCTTTGCCTATTGGACACCCGCCACGCTTCAAGAGCGGGTGCAAACCGATAGTGCTATGATCCTCAATCATGCGCTTGGCTGGGATATCACCGACTATGGCAAAGGCATTTTTCGTGATCTTGGGCTTTTTTTATTCACAGTACGCAATGGAAGCCGCCATAATGTCAACCACGGCAAAGGGATGCTATACGCGGAAAAAATCATGATTTCGCACGAACAGCAGATTAGCCCGATGCATCGGCACAATTTCAAAACTGAAGATATCATCAACAAGGGTGGCGGCGTGTTGGTGCTCGAGCTGTTCAAAGCCTCACCGTCGGGGGACATTGATCAACACTCCGAAGTGACCGTTAGAACCGATGGATCCGAGCGCAAGCTGACAGCTGGGGCGCATTTAAAGCTGAAGCCGGGCGAAAGCGTTACCTTGGAGCCTGATTGCTGGCACGCGTTTTGGGGTCAAGGCGGTTCGGTGCTTATTGGTGAGGTTTCCAACGTCAATGATGACCGCACAGATAATATTTTTCGCGATCCCATCGGGCGGTTCTCTAAAATTAATGAAAATACGGAGCCCGCGCACCTTTTGGTTTCGGACTATGACACTTGGTTGAAAGGACCTAAATAATGCCTGATTTTTCATACCAGCTATATTCCTCCCGCAATTTTGGACCGCTTGAGGTGACATTAGAAATGGTTGCCAAATGTGGATATAAGCAGGTCGAGGCTTATGGCGGATTATATGAAGATCTGGACAGGCTTGAAAAAGCTCTCGCTGTCAATTGCTTGAGTATGCCTACAGGGCACTTTGACCTGAACTTAATTGAAAAAATGCCAAACAAAGCAATTGAAATTGCGAAACGTCTGGGAATGACTGCCGTCATCGTACCGTTTCTCAACCCAGGTGATCGCCCAGCTGATGCCAAGGGTTGGACAAGCTTTGCAGACCGACTTTCTGAAGCTGGCAAGCCCATTTTAGATACGGGTTTAACTTTTGGCTGGCACAATCATGACTTTGAGTTCAGTACCCTAGAGGGTGATGAAAAACCATTGGACCTTATTCTACAATCTGAAAATGGCGTTTCACTTGAACTGGATTTGGCCTGGGTGGCAGTTGGAGGCGAAAGCCCAGCTGAATGGGTTAAAAAATACGCCAGTAAATTGGTATCCGTGCATATAAAGGACATTGCGCCAAAGGGCGAATGTGTCTCTGAGGATGGTTGGGCAGATGTTGGCCATGGAACCATGAATTGGTTTGAAATAATGGACGCAGTGCGTGAAACAAAGTGCAGCTATTTTGTCATGGAACATGACAATCCAAGCGATGATGCGCGCTTTGCACAGCGATCAATTGCTGCAGCAAGTAAATTTTGAGAGGCAGATTTATGTCAAAACTCGGTATTGGAATTATAGGCTGCGGAAATATCTCGACGGCGTATTTGACATTGGCGCCTTTGTTTAAAGGCATCGAAGTGCGGGCAGTTGCAGATATAAATCCATCAGCCGCGCAGGAAAAAGCAGACGAGTTTAATGTGCGGGCGCAAAGCGTCGAAGATCTGCTTGGCGCAGATGATATTGATGTTGTTGTCAATTTAACCATACCGGCAGCACATTTTTCAACCACACAGAAAATTCTTCAGGCGGGCAAACATGCCTATTCTGAAAAGCCCTTGGTTCTGAGTTTAGAAGAGGGCAAAGAGCTTGCGGCGCTTGCAGCTGAAAACGGGCTGCGGGTCGGGTCGGCGCCTGATACCTTTCTAGGCGGTGCGCATCAGCAGGCGCGCGCATTGATTGATCAGGGTGCTTTGGGCAACATTGTTGCTGGCACTGCACATGTCATGAGCCACGGTATGGAGAATTGGCATCCAAATCCTGATTTCTTTTTCCTGCCCGGAGCCGGTCCAATGCTGGATATCGGGCCCTATTACGTGACAAATTTGATCCAGTTGATCGGACCAGTTAAGCGGGTTGCCGCCTTGACAAGCGCGGCAAGTGCGATCCGAACAATCACCTCTGAGCCCCGTAGCGGGGACACAATACCGGTCAAAACGCCCACTAATATCCACGCCTTGCTTGAATTTGAACAAGGCGCCACAATAACCCTATCAACAAGTTGGGATGTCTGGGCGCACCGGCACAAAAACATGGAATTATATGGCACTGAAGGATCACTTTATGTGCCCGATCCTAACTTTTTCGGTGGCGATGTGGACCTTATCGGAAAAAATGGTGATGTTTTGGAAAAACCTGTTTTCGAGCATCCGTTTTCTGTCCCAAATAAGGACCAGTTAGATGGTAAAATGGCCAATTACCGAGCCGCAGGACTTGCCGATATGGCGCAAGCGATTGCCCAAAACCGGCCACACCGATGTTCAATGGAAATGGCAGTCCATGCTGTTGACGTGATGACATCGGTATTGAAATCGGGCGAGCAAAAAGAGTTTATCACCATCAATACCACGTGCGAGCGGCCAGCCGCCCTTTCACCACAGGATGCAGCGAATTTGTTAGTCGAGGGATGAAAGGGTACTGATGATAAGCAATCCAATTCTTCCTGGATTTAACGCTGATCCGTCGATTTGCCGGGTTGGAACGGATTACTTCATCGCCACATCTACCTTCGAATGGTATCCGGGTGTGCAAATCCACCACTCAACGGATTTGATCCATTGGAAGCTGGCATCAAGACCTTTGAAACGAGCAGCGCAATTAGACATGCGTGGAAATCCTGACAGCTGTGGGATTTGGGCGCCGTGCCTTTCTTATTCGAATGCAAAATTTTGGCTGGTTTACACAGATGTAAAGCGTCTTGATGGGGCTTTTAAGGATACCCATAACTACCTTGTAACGTGCTCTGATATCGACGGTGACTGGTCAGATCCCATTTATGTAAATTCATCCGGATTTGATCCTTCGCTTTTTCATGATCGCGATGGACAGAAGTGGTTTTTAAACATGCAATGGAACCATCGGGGCAATGGGACCGGTGGAAACCCAGCACATGCCAGTTTTGATGGTATCCTATTGCAAAGATGGTCGGAATCCGGCGGCCTTACGGGGCCTGTTCATAATATTTTTGCCGGTTCTCCTTTGGGTCTTGTGGAGGCGCCGCATTTGTTTTGGCGGGATGGGTATTACTATCTGACCACCGCAGAGGGGGGTACAGGGTATGATCATGCGGTCACAATGGCCCGCTCAAAAGAGATCACCGGACCTTACGAATTGCATCCAAATGCGCATCTGATCTGCCATTCTGATGTCCCCAATCACCCCATTCAAAGAACCGGTCACGGGCAGTATGTTGAAACTCCAGATGGTGAGTTTTACCATACATTTTTGATGGGTAGGCCGATTTCCGATGCCGATGGAAAAGGTCGGTTTTGCCCTATGGGCCGCGAAACCGGGATCGAGAAATGCATCTGGAAAGACGGCTGGCTTTATCTCGAACAGGGCACCAACCTGGCGCGTGAAACTGTGCCGCCACCAAAAGCTGCCCAAACCGCAAAATGCGATGTCGGTATTGCGCCAGTATCGCATCGTTTTAGCGCAGGTCTGCCAGATGAATTTCAATGGCTGCGCACGCCCCAGCCTGAGCGCATTTTTCGCACCGGTCCTGATGGGCTAACATTGATCGGGCGTGAAAGCATTGGCAGCTGGTTCGAGCAGGCACTGGTGGCCCGCCGACAGACCGATTTTTGCTACCGGGTCGAAACAACGCTAGCCGCGTTTGATCCCAATACCTACCAGCAGGCGGCGGGGTTAACCACCTATTATAACCGGCATAAATTCCATGCGTTTGTGGTGAGCTATGAGGCGGGCGTCGGTCGGGTCTTAAGCCTAATGTCGTGTAACGGGGAATACCCTGAGGGTGCACTTGAGCAGCCGCTAGCTCAGCCATTGCCTTTGGCCGATGGTCCGGTTGATCTGCGCGTTGATGTGGATCATGCTGAACAGCAATTTTACTATCGTCAGGGCGGCGATTGGATTGCCGCAGGCCCACCGCGCGATGCCTCATTGATTTCGGACGAAGCCGGGCGCGGCGAGCACGCCTCATTTACTGGCGCTTTTGTTGGGATGCTCGCCTTTGATACGACAGGGCAAGGCCGCAGCGCTCGGTTTGAACGTTTTGCATACCATGCATCGAATAAAGGAGAGTAACGGTTATATTTGGAAATTTGTGCCCCCAAAACTTTAACCTTTTCGGGCAGGGATAGTTCAAAATTACTTGATTTGAGCCTGCCGCGTGAGCAGCACTATAGATGATATTACGAAAGGAGCCTATACATGCAGACTCATACAGCAGAGGAAATTAGTCACCCGACGGGTAAAAACCAAACAATTCAGCTGAAAGACATTCAAAAGAAATTACCACTGCGGGTTTTATCACAGGACGATTGGCAGCATTGGATTACCAAAGGGTTTGTTGTTGTTAAAAACGCAGTTAGCCGTGCGGCCTGCCAGAGGCTTGAAAACGTCCTGTGGGAATTTGACGAAAAAGATCCAAATAATTCTTCTACATGGTATGCACCGCAGCGCCGTCCACATCTGCGCGCCGAGCTTAACAATGTGGGGATGACAGAAATTTACCATCACCAAACCATGTGGGATAATCGCCAAGCGCAGCGTGTATATGATGCTTTTGTCGATATCTGGGATCAAGAAGATCTCTGGGTGGCGATTGATCGCGCCAACATTAATCCACCCAAGAAAGTCAAAGGAAATCCGGAAGGATTTATTCATTGGGATGTGGATACCGCCGCGCGACCTCTGCCCATCGGCGTGCAGGGTATTTTATCAATAAAGGAACAGGATATCGAAACCGGTGGGTTTCAGGCGGTTCCCTATCTTTTTGAGTTCTTCGAAGATTGGGTAAAGACCCAGCCAGAGGACCGTAATCCACTGCTGCCCGATATGACCGGTCTCAGCCGTGAAAATGTGACTTTAGATCCAGGCGATTTGCTAATTTTCAACTCGCTTCTAGCCCATGGCGTGCGGCCCAATCATTCCAACGGACGGGTGCGCATGGCGCAGTATTTATCCATGGCCCCAGCTGATCCAGAAGATGCGGCTGAGCGGGCCGAGCGGATTAGACTGTGGCGCGAAATTGAACCTCCGAACAGGCCCGATTTTCCCGGCGATCCACGCGATTGGGAAAAAAATCACTACTGCCGTGCCGAGCTGACGCCCTTGGGCCGCAAGCTATTGGGCTTGGATCTTTGGGGAAAGCGCACAGAACAGTAATGCGTGCTAATCTGAGCGATAAAAAAGACCCGTCCAGACCTTATGGGTGAGGAAGGTGCTGTCAGACAAATGACAGCTCGCATCAGATTACTGTTGTAACCTGGCTCTATTCAAAAAATAAAAAAGCATTGCTTTTCTCGTTATTAGAGCCCCACGCTTTGGTTAAATATTATTAAAGGATTCCAAAGCGTGACCGTAATTCATCAAAATACCAAGGTTGATAACTCAATTTTACAGGAAATGACCGTAAGCCTGTGCAAGGACTTTTCGATTGCATTGGCGAAATTTCCTAAAGTGCGTTTGGGCCATTTTGCAACCCCCTGGAGCCGATGGATCGGATCAGCGAACTTCTTGGTGGTCCCCGCCTTTGGGTCAAACGTGACGATTGCAATGGGCTTTCGTCTGGCGGAAATAAAACCCGTAAACTCGAATATTTGATGGCTAAAGCCCGAGGAATGGCTTGGAAATGCGTCGCCCCTCCAACTTCATATGATATCAAACTAACCGCGCATTAAATTACATAGTCAGCTTGATCATGGATCCGTTAGCAAGGCAGATTGTCCCAAGGGAGTAGAGCCTGTGACTATGCACCCGAGGGATGCAGCTGCGCGTGGGCTTGAGGCCGGACAAATCGTACGATTGCACAATTCCCGTGGTGCCTATCGTGCTCGGCTTACGATCAGCGAAACTATCCGTTTTGGCGTAATCCAGATAGCCACTGGAGCTTGGTATCAGCCTGATGGTGATACCTACCAGCATGGAAATCCAAATGTATTGACGCTTGATAAAGGAACCTCGCAATTGGCACAGGGTCCGATTGCTCATTCATGCCTCGTAGAGGTCCGACCTGAGTAATCTATGTGAAAACCTAACAGAGCAAGAGTTCAATCTAAAACGATTGTCCAATTGAGTGGCTGGTCGGTGCTGTCAGATGAATAAGAACTTGTATCGGATTACGGCTAAGCCTGGATCTGTGCACACAATAATAGGCTCCACTAAGCTACAGGGGCATACTGACTGCCTTAACCAGTTTTATTCTAACAAAACATTTACAATAAATTTATTTAATTCAATAATTTGTAAAAATTTAAATGTATTTCTTGACTCTTCTCACAAAAATAGCACGCTGACACTTTTATAAGTGTGGAGTATCCTAATAATGGCAACGCTTAATTTATCAAAACTGAGTGTTATTTTTTCGTTCCTTGCAACCACGCTTTTTGCACAGACTGGAGGAGAACCGATCAGCTTGGCTGGAACAGTTGTTGCAGATAACATGGCTGGACTGTCTTATCGGGTTCGTGGTTGTATAAAGTCCGTTTCAAAAAAGGCCATTAACACAGGCCTTGCCACTATCAACCAAGAACTCATTAAATTAGACGATCGTGTGGCTAAAATGGCAGTGGCAACGGCCGTAGCTCGGATTAAAAATTTAGAGGCTGAGGTTGGCGATAGAGAATTCAGTGTTACCGTAGTCCAGGCAGAAATCATCCGCGCCCAAGAAGAGCAGGACTTTGTGGCACGAGAATATGAGCGGACACGTCTCTTGTTTCAAAGAGGACTCGTGAATGAGACAACTTTGGAAGCGGCAGAACGCCGAAAAATGGAGGCAAGCTTCACCTTGGAGAGGATACAAGAGGAATTGCAGCGCGCCCTGTCTGGGAAATCGCGCGCAGAAATAGCTTTGGACATTGGGCTTTTAGAGCTAAATGCTCGTCAGTTCGACCTCCAAGAATTAGCAATGCAAGCTCCTTTCAGTGGAGTTTTATTGAATTTTAATCCAAAAGTTGGTGACTGTGTGTCTCAAGGCGCGTTAGCGGCACAGATTTATAAGCCAAAAGATAAGAGCGTAGAGACCTTTGCATTTATGGACAACCTTGTTGATGCAAAGCAGTTCGGCCTTACCACAGGGAATTCTGTGCAGGTGATCCGTGTAAATGGTGATAGCTGTCCGGGACAAATTTCGCTAGTAGGCACGGAGGCCAATTTAGAGACACAGAGTGTTAAGGTCAGAATAAAATTGGATCCCAATTGTGCGGTTAAAATGTTTTTGAATGAAGGTGTCAAAATAGAACTCACACCTTAAGCAGGATAAATCCCCAGCACAACATTTGGACCTGTCAAACTAATGAGAACTCGCATCGGATTGCTGGCACAGCCTAAATCTATGCGCTCAATAATTGACGCCACTCGGCGAGCGCACGGCACGGTTCAGTTTGAAATTAGTGCGTCAATAGAGATGGCGAGCCCCCCCAACAAAATTACCCCCAAATGAATTTACAACGCTAATACTAAACGACCGTGGTCCGAGGCGCGGGGCCCTGGGATTGGGGGGGCCGGTCTTGCTGCCTGGGGCTGAACTGCAGCGATCAGGCACAGTAACCTCTACTTTACTGACACTTCATGCAGTGACCCGCAAATATTTTTCACCTACATAGGTTAACGTTGCAAATGTGATCACATTTTATGTGGTAATTATTTGTGATCACTTAAATAATTCAAGCATAAATTGAATGACTTATTGAACCTAACACGGCGCTAATCTTCACCGTTCATCTTTGTATTAACAGCACCGATAAGCGCATCAATGCTTACCGTTACTAGTATATGGAAACGCTGCTGGTGTGCGTTGGCTGGGTTTAAGAGGTTATCCATCCGCTTTTAGCCATTTCTTAATCACCACAGCAGCCAAGCACTTCTCACAAACACCATCATGCAAGAATTTTGCATCATAACCCTTATTACAAGCTACACAGGGCTTTTGGGACATTTTCATCCTATTCATTGATCATGTCTAAAAGTTGCTAATGGTAAGTACGTACTGACTACTGGATGCACTACTGAAAGTCTGCAAAAAACTACCCCAAGCTGCTACGGTGTAACATGGATCAGCATTAGATGTTCCAATTTCCAAGCTAATATTCCACAGAGCACAGTTGACAACTCAACTTAACTCCTCACAGATTGACTTCGGGGGGGGGCAAGTTATGCCTGAAATCTTATCAAATGAGCAAATTGAGGCCTATTGTAAGAAGGGATATTTGGTTTTAGAACGTCATCTTCCTGATGATATCTTGATCAAGATACGTGCTGAGATTTCTCGGTTTGAAGATGAAGCACGCGGCATGACAGAGTCAAACGAGCGATTGGATTTGGAAGATAGCCATACAATTGAGGATCCGCGTTTACGCCGTATCAAGCTGCCGCACAAAATTAGCAATTTCATGCGCGAATTGATGTTTTCCGATCACATCCTCGCTCCTGCACGAGATTTAGCTGGGCCTGATCTTCGACTGCATACATCGAAGCTCAACATGAAATCTGCTGGTTATGGTGCTGCAGTGGAGTGGCATCAGGACTATGCGTTCTATCCACACACTAATGATGACATTTTGGCCATTGGCGTAATTATCGATGATATGGAAAGCGAAAATGGGCCTTTGATGGTCTATCCAGGGAGCCATAAGGGACCGGTCTATAATCATCATGTTGATGGCATTTTTGCGGGCGCCTTTATTCCTGAAGATGTTGGCCTAAACCCTTCCAATGCTGTTGAATTAAAGGGGCCGGCTGGATCTATCTCAATCCATCATGGAAGAATAGTCCACGGCTCTGCTTTAAATACGTCTGACCGCTCGCGGCGTATTTTGTTTTACGAAATGATGGCTGCAGATGCCTTCCCAATCATGGGTTCAATGACGATGTGGGATGGGATCAAAGACTATAATACGCGAATGCTGTGCGGTGAACCAACGATCAAACCGCGTCTTAAAGACATACCCATTCGCATTCCTCAACCACAACCTGATGTGCCAATTTCAATTTATGAAATTCAAAAGGGCTTAAAGTCCCGTGCCTTCAAAACCATTAAGTAAAACAGAGTTGAATTTTGCTATCAAATCTTAGAGGCAGTTGTATGTAGATGTTGATGGGATGCTGTCAAACTAATGAGAACTCACATCGGATTTCTGGCGCAGCCTGAATCTATGCGATCAACAATTAGCGCCGCTAACCGAGAACAGCGGCTCGGTTCAGCTTTAAATCGAGGCGTGAGTAAAAGTGGCGCTTCTCTACCCCCACACAGCCAACCGTCCCCTACACCTAGCATGTGTAGCGCCTTAAGTGGACCTGAGTGGCCTCAGCGGGAAAGCAGCATACCGTAAGGCGGATGATCGAGGGGCTTGTTTTAAGTACCTGAATGGAGAGCGGTCATATGGCGAGGCTACGAAACCGCCCCGCACGGCTCAAGCTCGTTTTGTCTGACAGTACACTTGGCTGTCATGCCACCGATATCATTTGGCCCCATTAGTAAGTTTCTTACGACGTTCACGGATTTTGGCATCAGATTCAACGGTACCATCATGGAATGATCCAAACCACTTATCCCAGGGTAGCTCGAGCGATCCATAGTTACACTCGAAGTAGCGATGATGCATCTGGTGGTGGAACGTACCGAGCTTCACCCGGTTCTTATCCTTAATTACCATTCCCTCAAACCCTGTATGGGTTGTGGCAGCAGTCAACGCATAGTATTGTAAATGGAACAGTATATGGACGGGGTGCGCTGCGACGACAAAGTGGACCATGATCGATCCGAGAAAGATCAGGTGTTCGATGGGGTGCATGGAAAGGCCCGACCAAGGTCCCACATTAATGTTGCGATGGTGCAGCGCGTGGACATGTTTGTAAAGGAAAGGGATGTGGAGTGCGCGGTGAATCCAGTAAAAATAAAAGCTCTCCCAGACGGGGATCATTAGGAATAAAGCGACGAACCAAATCGGATGGGCGGCCCAGGTCAGCATGGGAGCGTACCCATTGGCCATCGCCCAGAACATCAGCACCTCATAGGCGGTCCAGACAGTAACACCGCTGGCGATTGTCCAGAATATATTATCGCGTATTTGCCCACCTAATGTGAACTGCCGCCCGTTTTTCATGAGCGGACGCGCATCATATTTCAACGCCTGCCCCTGTTTAGTGAAGGTATAAAAATACAAATGAAGCCCGCCTGCAACAAGCGTCATCAAGATCACGTTGCGGATAAACATTTCGGCAACCCAGCCAAAGGCCAGCGTGCCTGTCACCTCCAACGGCGGCTGAAACCAATGGAATGAAATGAAAGCGATCCCTACCAGGATCAGCCTTTCAGTCATTAAAAACCAGGAATTAAATACCCATTTGACCATCTCGATAGGGCGGGGAGGCCAACTAAAGAACGGTGAAACTTGTAGTGGAACATTGGGCGTGTGGTTCCAGCCTTTGAGCGGAGCGTCAAGCATGTTGGTCCTCATGAGGGTGACGATACTTTCACAATTGCATAACCGTCATCATAATGAAAACGGTATTATGGGATTACAAACACCTAGCCCTCGGGCTTACCTCGAAGGTTGGCACACTTGTGCGCTGGTCAATTCAGCAAGGCTTTGAGCGTAAGTTTTAGACCACACAGCTCGCCTAACCCCACACTCAGCCTTTATAGCGCCTTAAGCGAGCCACTACGGCCTTAGTAGGCAAACAGCAGCATAACCGCATGCCAAACCAAACATGTTTGCAGCGATGCCCAGGCGTGCGGGCGCGTGGTGGAAATAGCGGGTATAGTCAACCAAAGGGGGGACTAATTCCATCAATAATAATTTACACGCAGATATATAATATCTTTGTGATGTATTGGTGCCCCCAAACGGACACTGGCTCCTTAGCAAGGCATCAGTCAACACACCGACACAAGTGATAACATCAGCTTAGCTTTTGATGCTACAGACTGTCTAGGGCACCTTTGGTGGCCTCTGTGGTGGCCTGAGACTAATAGGGTCCCATGGATGGCAAATGAGGCCCCAGGTGCCTTTGATTATCTTTGACTTCAACAAAAGGGGACTGAAGAGGCTGTTCTTGTTGTTGACCATTGGTTAAGGATTGCGTCTGTGCGCATGTTGCGCATGAGTTTTCTATAGACTTCTTTGGTGAACTTAAGCTGTCGTAGAGTTACTGAAAGTACATGCGCAACGGACGCACAGACGCATTTCTCAGGATTTAATAATCAGAAACGAATAGTTAAACTTTAAGCTGAACATACAGCATGACAGCCGGACGGGTAATCTCTGGGCTTGTTTTAAAGTAATGGAACGAGGAGTGTGTTATCATTTAGCACGGCACAAATACACCCTGCCCGCTTCAACCAAGTTTAATCTGACAGTGCTAACAGGAGAGATCAATCTTGACAGTCGCAACCGTGTAACGCCAAAAAAGGCAAGACTTGAACAAAAAATAAAGGCGGACCAATGATTGATTTATATACATGGACAACGCCAAACGGTCGCAAGGTTTCGATCCTTCTTGAAGAATTGGGCATCCCATATACAGCTCATCCCATCAACATTAACAAGGATAAGCAATTCGCACCAGACTTTCTGAAAATTGCGCCGAACAACCGCATACCCGCGATCGTAGATCAGGAGACCGGTACTCAAATGATGGAGTCTGGAGCTATCATGATGTACCTCGCTGACAAGTACAAAAAGTTTCAATGCAGTGGGTATGAATATTGGCGAATGGTTGAATGGCTAATGTGGCAAATGGGTGGATTGGGTCCGATGCTGGGACAAACCCATCACTTCGTAAAGTATAACAAGGGCAGATCGGAATATGCTGAGAAGCGTTACGCTTCCGAAGCGCAGCGCTTATATGGTGTTTTGAACAAGCGGTTACAAGGTCGTGATTTCATTGCAGGCAAAGACCGTGGAATGTATTCAATCGCAGATATAGCATGCTGGCCCTGGGTGTCGCGATTTGAATGGCAAGAGGTTGATCTAAATGTTTTCCCAAACGTCAAAAGTTGGTACTTGCAAATAGCAGCGCGACCCGCAGTGCAAGCAGGCTATTCCGTTCCCAAATTCACAACAGACGTCCCTATGCCGTGACTAAATCGCCACATTCAACCCACAAATAGATAAGTTGTGTTTTGTCAACCAATGAGAACCCCCATCAGAACGCTGTCTCAGCCTAAATCCATCCATAGCTAAATCAGAATTACCCGTGTAGACGATCTGATACGTGTTGTTACCCTTCATGACATCTGGCCCCCTGACGTACCTAGTAGGCTGTGGTGCGGACGGCCGACTACTTCTATATTTAGACTAGTAATAAGAATCCAGATCCAATTTGATCCAAAAGGTAGCTAACACAAAAGTAAGGGAGTGATTGCTAGCTTACCCTAGTTCGACCTCCGCATAAAACTTGAACAACTTAATCAATGGAGAGTAATATGATTTTTATGTGTACTTATCAGGTCGACCGGGACAAACAGGCTGATACTCAGGCTTTTTTTGCGAACATGACTGAAGAGCAAATTGCTGGAGAACATCCCGATGGGGTAACACAAATTGGTCGATGGCATGATGTTCCAAATGGTAATGGCTGGATAGTTGTAGAGGCCGATGATCAAGAAGCGTTAACTTCTTGGATTATGGGTTGGTCAGCGCAATGCACTTTTCCAACAGTTACTCCAGTAGTGGAAGATAACACAGCTCGGAAGTTAGTAAAGGCGATGCTTGCTTCTCATCAAGGCTAACTAACTGCCAATAAGTTAAAAAGAACTTTGTGCAGTGCTCATCTGCTCAGGGTTTTGGATTTGACACCAATAATCTAGCGTACCACCCTAATGATCCGTGTAAACGATCTGATACGTGTTGTTGCCCCTCACGCCGCAGTTATGGCATCTTGCTTTCTGACGTACCTCATGGGCTGTAGTGTCGCCTCCTACGACAGCGATCAGGTTTGCTACCTCTAGAATCGTATGGTGCTTACAGAGGCCACAGGTGATGCTGAGTTGGTGGTGTGGGATGGTCGAGAGTTTGGTCATTTGCCGTATACTCCAATAGAAACCAAACAATTTCTTTGAGTGTTTAAATGTCCGTCGTCATATAAATCGAGTATCGACGCTTGCAACATAAAAGGCAGGCTGCATAATCAACCCATCAGATGAACCAGAGCCTCCATAGCTCAAGCCGAGCTTATGTCCCAATTTATATGACGACGAACACTTGGGACCAGTAGAGGAACCTCCATGGAGCTTGCAGCGCCCCACAGGGCGTCTGGCGGGGCGCTGGCATGGCGTGCCCCTGCGCGTTCGGGCCTCGCACCTCTGACCTTGCCAGTCTGGTCCGTAGAGCCATGGTTTGGGATTAGCTTTCATTGTGCTCAACTATCATCGGTTTATGGGGTTTTATTATACCCCATATTGGATGGCTTTGCTAGGCATGCGTGGCTTGGTCCACGGACCGCGGACCGAGCAAAACTAACCAACGCCACCTGTGCACAGGTAACACTGAAGGCGGAAATGCGGGTGGGTGCTCTACTATCCGTGGACCTTGGCTCTCTATCCCCAGTCCACAGACCTAAGCAAGATGGTTTAGGAACCTCGGGCCGGGTTTCATGTAGCGGAATAGGGAGGTTTTTATCATTCACGGAGGTTACAAACCCACCCACCCATTTCAACCAAGTTTAATCTGACAAGGCCCTCCCGTCGTATACATTGCAACAGCGCTTGCCGCACACTACATCTGCAGACGGCACAGGTTTCGAAAAGAGGTTATCATGCAATTTCATCTGAATGGGTTCAAACCGGGCAATTATCAGATTCCGGATGCGGCGCGGAAAGCCTATCCCACGCCACCAATCGAAGATTTGCCCACCGAAGTAGACGTTCTGATCGTTGGCACCGGCCCAGCAGGCCTGACAATGGCCCGTCAGATGTCAGAATTTGGTGACATCAACACATGTATCGTGGATATGGCAGATGGACCTTTACTGTTCGGACGCGCGGACGGGATTTCGTGTCGAACAATCGAAATCATGGAAGCATTCAACAGCAGTGAAATGGTCGAAAAAGAGACCTACAAGCTGATGCAGAATACATTCTGGGAACCAGATGCAGAAAATCCCCAGAATATCAAACGCACCCATAAGATCACCGATGCTCGGCTCGGCATGTCAGAATTCACACACGGCATTGTCAACCAAGCCCGCCTGCATGAATTATTGCTGGATGGAATGGCAAATGCCGTTACCAATTTGCGCCCTCATTACAGTCGCGAATTGGTTGATTTGGTGATTGATGAAAGCCTAACCCAAGATCTTGATGCGCATCCAATCACGGCCATGTTCAAGCGCGTTGATGACGCGGGCAGTGACAAAATTGAAACTGTTAAGGCCCGGTTTGCTGTTGGCGCCGACGGTGGCAGAAGCCGCGTCCGAAAAGCCTTAGGAATCACATTGGAAGGCGATTCTGCTGATAAGGCTTGGGGCGTAATGGATATCCTGCTGAACACAGATTTTCCCGATATCCGGGTAAAAAGCTTCATTCAATCCAAGGACCACGGCGCAGTCATGACCATTCCCCGCGAAGGTGGTTATCTGATCAGGTTCTACGTTGAACTAGACCAAATCGAAAAAGACACCCGCGCAGCCGATATCCAACTGACCGAACATGATATCATCGCGAAGGCGCAGAAAATCTTTCACCCCTATACTTTGGACGTGAAAGAAGTTGCTTGGTGGTCAAAATATTCAGTCGGGCAACGCCTTGCCAACCGTTTCGACAACCGCGCTGTAGACAGTTCGGACGAAATTATCCCACGCGCTTTTGTGGCCGGTGACGCGTGCCATACACACAGTCCCAAGGGGGGCTGGGGGCTAAACACGTCTTTGCCAGACACATTTAACCTCGGCTGGAAAATGGCAGCCGTTCTTCAAGGCAAAAGCAAAGCATCATTGCTTGCAACCTACAGCACTGAACGCAGGAAGGTCGCCAACCAACTGATCAATGCGGATAAAGAGCTTTCAATACTGGTCGCTACACGACCCGTTACAGGCGGCGCATCACAAGACGCGCAAGTGGATACTGCAAAGATCGCAGCCTTCATGAAACGTCAAAGCGGGTTCGTAAGCGGCACATCGATCGAGTATTTCCCCTCCTATATCTGCACGGGCCAAGGCAACCAACACTTGGCCACAGGCTATAAAATCGGGCAAAGATTCCATTCCGTCAAAGCAACCCGCGTTGCTGATGGCGCCCATCAACACTTGGGCCATCTGGTAAAGGCCGACGGTCGTTGGCGCATGTTCGTGTTCGGCGGCGCGCAGGATCCGACACAAACGTCCTCCGATACCTATCAACTGATCAATTTCCTAGCGAATGACCCAACATCCCCGGTGCGCAAATATACGCAAGACAACTCTGATCTTGATGCGATTATCGATACATATGCAATCTTTCAGCAACAAGATTTGTCTATGCATGATCTGCACGACTTCCTATGGCCAGCCAAAGGTAAATATGGATTACGGGACTATGAAAAAGTCTTCCACACGCAGGACGGTAACGACGTCTATGATCTGCGTGGGATTGATCGGAATTCGGGATGTGTTGTGATCGTCAGACCCGATCAGCATATTGCCGCGATCATGCCAACTGCGGCACATGCAGAAATTTCGGAATTTTTTGATCGATTTATGGTCAGAAACGTACCTCAGACTTAACCTATCAAAGGAAAAGCATCGAAGCAGGTTACCGTTGTGTGAACTGACTGTTCCTCCGCCACAAACTGCCTCACTAGCTATGGCACACCTCAGATAAGAATCAGTTATTACTCATTTATTTAGGCCCGACACTTGTCATGTCGCATATGGGTACTGACCAAATTGCACAGTTTATTTATGGCTCTTTGACTTTTTGAAGGCTAATCCACTCGAGTGGTTCGTCAATAACGTCAATCTTATACGGACTCTAAAAATCTTGTTCATAGCGACATATTAAGTTGAACAATTTAACATGAGTTATTGTTAAATACACATGCATGTACGGAAAGATACTTATTGCCAAAGCGGCAAGCAGCTTTATCGGCGAAAGAACGACATATATTTTGATCTAGTTCTTCCAAGAGTGCGTTCAGGTGTGAACTTATCCCTTTTTGTAAGGATTAAATTGAGTAACGTTGGTGATTCCAGATCGTTGTCATGTGTCCGACTTTTTGATATGCTGCACGGCATCTCGGATCTTGATAAAGTCCGCACATTAGATCCTAATCAGACTAGCAGGTGCACCCAGACAAACCCATTTCAGCATTGGCAACCTAACATCTAATAGATACGCCTATTCGGACTGGACTTCTGTTTTACCGTAAGCCTGTGTGTTGATGTGCCCGAAGCTGTTCGGGCTTTGCTCACTGAGCCAAGCCATACGGAGAAAGGGCTGAAACAGCGGACCGGGTGTTGTCAAACAAATGAGAACTCGCATAAGATTGGTAACGCAGCCTAAATCTATGCGCTCAATAATTGGCGCCACTCAGCGAGAGCAGCGGCGCGGTTCAGCTTGAAATTGAGGCGAGAGTAAAGGTGGCGTTGATCCCAACAAAATCCCGCTTCAATGGTTTTACAACGCTAACACTAAAGGCCCAAGCAAAACTAACCAACGCCGATTGGGCTCAGGCAACGCTGATATTGGGTCGAAGGTGCGTGCTCGATTGTCCGCTAGAGCCGTGGTACTTGGTTCCCGGTACATGGGCCTGGGCAATATGGTGCGGTAACCCTTAGGCAGATTTTCTGCAGCGGAATGGGGAGTGTTTTGCAATCCAGACAGCCTATGAAGTTGCCCTGCCCACTTCAGGCATGTTAAATCTGACAGTGCCAAATATTATTTATTGCTTATCATTTTTTTACAAAATCGTACATTACTGTCGGCTTATCGTGTATAGTTAGTGTAGGCCCCTACTGGCTTTGGAGACCCATTATGACGACCCGTGAACACCGCAAAATAGTGCAACAAGCCAAATCCAATGGAATTGACCCTGGATATATGTCTGGTTTTGGCAACGCTCATGAGACGGAGGCCCTTGAAGGGGCTTTGCCTCACGGTCGCAACAGCCCACAAAAATGTGATTATGGCCTCTACGCAGAACAGTTGTCCGGGACCGCATTTACGAAACATCCGCCAGAACGCACATGGTGCTACCGCATTCGCCCATCAGTCAAACATTCAACCGGATATACGAAGATCGAAATGCCTTATTGGAAAACAGCGCCCTGCATCAATCACGATGTAATCAGTTTGGGCCAATATCGTTGGGGTCCGATCGAGGTGTCAAACATGCCGCTGACCTGGGTGACTGGCATGCGCACAATGACAACAGCAGGTGACGTAAACACACAAATAGGCATGGCAACACATGTCTATCTTGTGACAGAAAGCATGGTAAACGATTATTTTTATTCTGCTGACAGCGAACTGTTGGTGGTCCCCCAACTAGGCCGGATACGATTCCATACGGAACTGGGGATCATTGATATAGAACCCAAAGAAATTGCCGTCATACCGCGGGGCCTTGTTTACCGCGTTGAATTAATTGATGGACCTGCGCGGGGTTTTGTGTGCGAAAACTATGGCGAGAAGTTCGAGCTGCCCACCCGCGGCCCTATTGGTGCGAATTGCCTTGCTAATCCGCGGGATTTCAAAGCGCCAATAGCTGCATTTGAAGACCACGAGGTCCCTTCAACTGTAACGATCAAATGGTGTGGGCAATTTCATGTGACGGAGATTGCCCAAAGCCCATTGGATGTGGTCGCATGGCACGGTAACTACGCCCCATATAAATATGATTTGCGCAGCTATTGCCCCGTGGGATCTGTATTATTTGACCATCCAGACCCCTCTATCTTTACCGTTCTAACCGCACCATCAGGCAGTCCAGGAACTGCCAACATTGATTTTGTTCTGTTTCGCGAGCGTTGGATGGTTGCTGAAGATACCTTCCGCCCACCATGGTATCACAAAAACATCATGTCGGAGCTTATGGGCAACATTTACGGCGTTTATGATGCCAAGCCAGAGGGTTTTGTGCCCGGCGGAATTAGCCTACATAATATGATGCTGCCGCATGGGCCAGATCGGGATGCCTTCGAAGGCGCATCCAATCGCGACCTAAAAGCCGAGAAGCTGAAAAACACGATGTCCTTTATGTTTGAAACGCGCTTTCCGCAGCATCTGACATACTTTGCAGCTAGCGAGGCCCCGCTGCAAGAAAACTATGCAGACTGTTGGAGCACCCTCAAAAAACACTTTGATGGGACGCCTGGGCGCAAATGAAACGATATCATGGAGGGGAGGCTTTACGATTGGAGTTGCCCACAAAAAGCGAGAGTTGTCCGCCTGATGGACGTTAAGTGGAGAACTTGTTCTAAGAATATTCTTCGCTGCGTAATTTAAGCCGAGATCAGGGAAGGTAACTAAAATGCCGATTAAATCTTTAGGCTATCTTGGAGTTAGGTCTAACAAAGTGGATGATTGGAAATATTTTGCTGGTAAGGTTCTTGCCATGCATCTTGCTGACCATGGTGGACGCCAGCTTTCTTTTCGCATGGATGATCTAGTACAACGTTTGGTTGTATCTGATGAGCCTGGTGAAACGTTGGCTTTTATCGGATGGGAAGTATCAAAAAAATCTGACCTCCAATATTTTGCTGCCAAATTAGATGATGCGGGACATAAAGTAACAGAGGGGGGGAGTGAGCTAGCTGACCGTCGCTTTGTAGAAGACTTAATTGTGTGCAGTGATCCTGCCGGAAATCGAATTGAACTAGTTTGGAACCCTCAAAAAGCAGAGGAACCTTTCATTCCTGGACGTCCAATTGACGGTTTCAAAACAGGCCCATTAGGGATGGGGCACGCAGTTTTACATGTTCCAGACGCAACAGCTCTTTTGCCGTTCTATTGCGATATATTAGGTTTTGCCGTCAGTGATTATGGACTTGATCCGATACCTCTTTACTTTTTTCACGTCAATGGTCGGCATCACAGTTTTGCTATAGTTGGCTCAGGTAATTCCGGGTTTCACCACTTCATGGTGGAGTATGAAAACCTCGATGATATGGGGCAAGGTTATGACCTGGCAAGTCAACAAAAAGATGGCATCGCTTACACGCTGGGCCGTCATACAAATGACCATATAACTAGTTTTTACGCCAATACGCCGTCAGGTTTTTTTGTTGAAAGTGGTTGGGGCGGAAGGTTGATAGATCCTGTGACTTGGGAGCCTCATGAAACCACAGTGGGCCCTAGTTTCTGGGGTCATGATAGACTTTATTTGCCAGAAGACCAGCGGAGGGCTTTTGTTGATATGCGGTTGAAGGCTGCTGCGGGTGGATTGCGTGCGCCACCAATGGTGGATTGCCCGTGGCTTTATGAACTACGTGGACGTGAGAGATGAATGAGGCCATAACTCAGCTTTTTGATGTTGCCATTGTTGGTTATGGGCCGACTGGTGCAACTCTAGCAAATTTGCTTGCACAGTGTAACCTAAGTGTAGTTGTCATTGAGCGGAATGAAGTGATGTATCACTTGCCACGTGCGGTACATTTTGATGATGAAACTATGCGAATTTTTCAAACGGTTGGCGTCGCGAATCCACTTAGTAAAAAGGTCCGGATAAATCCAGGTATGCGTTTCGTAGATCAAAAAAAATCCGTGATCTTAGAGTGGCCACGTCCACAAGAAATCGGCCTTCAAGGATGGCACGCCAGTTACCGCTTACACCAGCCAGATTTGGAACAACTATTGCGCGCTAAGCTTTCTGATTACTCTAATGCAGTAGTTCTGAACGGGACCGAAGTTGTAAACATTGAGCAGTATACTAAAAATGTAAAATTTATTTGCCGCAATATCAGCGATGGGCATGAGCATTCACTGAGTGCTAAATATTTAGTGGGATGTGATGGTGCTAACTCTTTAGTAAGAAGCTCTATTGGATCTGATGTGGATGATTTGGGGTTTAATGAGCGGTGGCTTGTTGTGGACTTGCTATTAAAAAGGGAGCGACCTGATTTAGGCGATTATTCTATTCAATTCTGTGATCCTGTGCGTCCAATGACTTACTGTCGCAACCCAGCCAAACGGCGGAGGTGGGAAATCACTTTGCTAGACGGAGAAACTCATGAGGAGGTTACCCGCAGTAACACAATTTGGAAGTTCCTCGCGCCTTGGATTAATGCCGAGGACGCTGAATTGGAACGGACCGCTGTGTATACCTTCCAATCTGTCGTTGCAAATAATTGGCTTAAGGATCGCTTACTAATAGCGGGTGATGCGGCCCACCTGACCCCTCCGTTTATGGGGCAAGGTATGTGTGCAGGTATCCGTGATGCTGCTAACCTAGCGTGGAAGCTGGCGCTCTGTATTAAGGGGGCAGCAAATGAGGATATTTTAGATAGCTATCAGCAGGAACGCTCCCCCCATGTGCGCACATTTATCGAAATGGCGATACGGCTTGGTGGTCTGATTAACACAATTGATAGTCGGACTGCTCTAGCGCAGGCCGAAAACAACGCAGATGGCACTGCACGTATTTCATCAATTACGCCACCACTTGGTGTTAGTGACCTTGGTAAATTGATTGGCGGCAATAGATCACACTGCGGTCACTTGTTTGGCCAACCAATACTTCGGGACGGGCGGCGGTTGGATGATAAAGTTGGTTACTGTCCTGTTTTAATTCTGCGCCATCCACTGGATAAGGAGATTTCTCCGGCAGTCCCCGTTTTAGATGCTGAAGAGCACCCCGATTTAGCCATAGCCTTGGATAGTTTCAATACAAACGCAATATTAGTACGCCCTGACAGATATATTGCGGGGAGCGCTATTTCTGAAAATGATATTGTAGATATGGCGGTCAATGGCCTACCTTCACCAATCTTAATAACAAAAGAAAGAGAACCTATACTATGAAGCTTGCGTCCTTGAAGGATGGTGGCCGTGATGGCACGCCAGTTGTAGTATCCCGAGATTTGTCACGCATGGTTCTAGCAACATCTGTTGTTAAAAGCGTTCGTGATGCTATCGAAGACTGGAGGCTCACTGAGCCTTTGCTGCGGGCTCTTAATGATAAAATGGAGGCTTTTGAAGTCGAAACTATCCCATATGACCCCACAGCTTTGGCTTCTCCCTTACCACGCGCATTTCAATGGGCTGACGGCAGTGCCTATCTAAGCCACATGCGGCTGGTACGCAAAGCCCGCGGTGCTGAGATGCCTGAAAATTCTGAGACGGACCCAATGCTTTATCAAGGAGGCAGCGACGGGTTTCTTGGGCCAGTTGATTCCATACCGTGTGTTGAGAAAGACTGGGGCCTAGATTTTGAGGGTGAAATAGCTGTTATTACAGATGATGTACCCATGGGTTGCTCTCCCGAGCAAGCCAAGTCGCATATAAAGCTAATTATGTTATGTAATGATATCAGCCTGCGCAACATTATGCGCCCAGAATTAGTAAAAGGTTTTGGCTTTTTTCAATCAAAACCTGCCAGCGCCTTTTCGCCCGTTTGCGTCACACCCGACGAGCTGGGCGCAGCATGGACAGGCGGTCGCATTAACTTACCATTAATAACGACTTATAATGGTAATGAGTTCGGGATAGTAGATGCCGGCAAAGACCTTAGCTTTGAGTTTACAGATTTAATAGCACATGCAGCCCGTACCAGAAATCTGGCAGCCGGTACCATAATTGGTTCGGGGACGGTTAGTAATGAAAATCACGAAGAAGTGGGTTCCAACTGCTTGGCGGAAAAGCGCATGATTGAGACCATACAGAATGGCAAGGCTACCACTCGATTCATGAATCCAGGGGACACTATTAGATTTGAAATGCTCAACAGTGAAGGAAAAAGTATTTTTGGTGCTATTGACCAAACCGTAGTTGCGGGATGAAACTAAAAGCCTAGGCGAGCATCTCGTTTGCCTGAGATTGGGCAGGTTAAATGTCGTCAGGTCCTGATAACGTGCGGGCTCTTTCACGTGGGCTAAATATTATGCGGTTATTAAACAGAGTGGGCGCAGCCCGCGTAGGTGAGATAGCCCTTGAATTAGGGTTGCCTCGTACGACAGTTTATCGCCTACTCAATACACTGGAAGAAGACGGTTACGTTCTTTATTCTGGAAGCGACTCTCGTGTGCGTTTGTCGCCGCTGGCGGCTACCTTAGGGGACAGCTCATCGACACGTTCGCAGCTTTGCCAAGTAGCCGCCCCAAGTTTGGCTAAATTTACTGATGCGCACGCATGGCCAGTTGATCTTTCCACTTATGCAGACGCGCATATGATAATTCAAGAATCCACTCATAGCCGTAGTCCACTATCGGTTGACCCAGGCATGATTGGCTATTCCTTACCTATGCTGCGCTCTTCATCTGGACGAGCGTATCTGTCAGTCTGTGCGGGACAGGAGCGTGAAATAATAATTGATTTGCTCCGAGCAGAAAATGTTGTGGAAGATTTGCCATTTTTACAGGAGGAGTGGCTCGAAAAAAATCTTAATATTTATTTAAAACAAGGATTTGCTACTCGTGGACCGCAAACGTTTAGGCCTAAAACTTCTAGCCTTTCAGTACCAATTATTTCTGATGAACGTGCTATCGGTTGCCTGTCAATTATCTGGGTCACTAAAGCAATGGAAATGGAGCGAGCCGTCGAAAGGTATGCAGCTGCATTGCAACAAACTGCTATTGAAATTTCTGCTGGAGTACTTTGAAGAGAGATTGCAATATAACCAAAATAACCAATCATAATGCTGTCATTTGTCCGCCAGGTGGTCAATTTCACAAATGGCAATTCCGTGGTCAAAGCAAATAGCTAAACTTTTTACACAAACCTCAAAAAAAGGGAGAAGATACACAATGAGCCATTTAATTAAAACGGGCATTGCCGCCGCCGCATTTTCTGTAGCATCTATTGCCGCGTATGCCGCCGACACCACCCTCACAATTTCATCTTGGGCACCACCC
>Ga0206126_10000975_pt1 | contig 36746 bp, 43 predicted proteins | sample Helgoland_Spring_5_FD_148621 | JGI IMG/M metagenome (GOLD analysis project Ga0206126, IMG submission 148621) | Pelagic subsurface seawater microbial communities from Kabeltonne, Helgoland, North Sea - Helgoland_Spring_Bloom_20160412_1 | ecosystem: Environmental > Aquatic > Marine > Epipelagic ...
GACACTAACAAGTTATCGATAAAGCCTATGTGGGGGAAACATATCGCCCCAGCCATAACAGCCTATTGCAGAGCAAAACCGGTCGCCATGGTCATCAAATCGGGTAATCATAGTGGATCCCTTCTTTACACGTCGACCGACTGGCAACTCATTCGAGAGTGCTTAGCACCGGTACTTATTACGACTAACAAACAGTGGAAAACAAAAACCAATATCGTTGCCGCGTTAGATTTTTCAAGTCGCGCTAAATCGAAGATGAAATTAAATCACACGGTTATCCAGCAAGCAAAAAACCTCGCAACCGCCTTGGGGGAACGCGTACATGTTGCCTTTGCACTGAAAGTACCACAGCCGTTAATCGACATGGACTTAATTGACGCCGGCAAATATGTCAAAGAGAAACGCCAACAACTAGAACCAGTCATCGAAGCGTTTTGCGCCCAGTATGATATTGATCGCGATCATCTCCATGTAAAACGCGGAGACCCTGTCAAAATAATCCCCAGCATCGCTAACCGTTTAAAAGCGGACATCGTTGTAACTGGTACTGTCGGCCGCAAAGGCCTTAGCGGAAAAGTGATCGGCAACACCGCAGAGTCTATGATTGGCCAGTTGCGAACCGACATTATGGCGGTAAAACTGTAATCGAGTATCTTACGGAATTATAAAAAGAGAGTTGCAGGGAAGACAGCATCCATTGCTATTGTGTTACATCCTGTACACACGATCGTTCTTGATACGCTTCCCTGCATAGTGTTCATCCTGAACACCTAATCGAATATACGCCGATAAAACCGAATTGCAACGCCTTTTTAGCTCTATTAAGGGCCTAGTCCAGTGAACTGTCACTGGCAACAGCATGCTCTTCCCCAATCATCAGCCGTATAACATACCAACAGCGTACAAAAAAGCCGGGCAATTACCCGGCTTTTTTGTACGCTGCTTGCTACATAGACAATAACTTAATCTTCGTCAGCTTCAACTACCTCAGCATCTACAGGCCGATCAACCAATTCAACGTAAGCCATCGGCGCTTTATCACCTGTACGAAAACCAGCTTTCAGTATTCTAATATAGCCACCTGGACGCTCAAGATAACGCGGACCTAACTCGGTAAACAATTTACCGACAACGTCCTTATCACGAGTCCGATCGAACGCCAGTCGCCGATTGGCAACTGAATCGTTTTTACTTAACGTAATGATCGGTTCCGCGAAGCGACGTAATTCTTTCGCTTTAGGCAGGGTAGTTTTTATCAACTCGTGCTCAACTAAAGAGTTCGTCATATTTCTAAACATCGCTTTACGATGAGAACTATTACGATTTAGCTGGCGGCCACTGTGGCGATGACGCATGACTGTAATTCCTATTTCTTGTGGACCGACTCAAAATTCGACCCAACGAGTTCTTTTTAGACGTCGACGCTAAGAAGCGAGCACTTTGTCGTCATTTTTTAAGCTGGCTGGTGGCCAATTGTCTAGGCGCAAGCCCAACGACAATCCCCGCGACGCCAGTACGTCTTTAATTTCTGTCAGTGACTTCTTGCCCAAATTAGGAGTTTTCAATAACTCAACTTCGGTACGTTGAACCAAATCACCGATGTAGTATATGTTCTCCGCCTTCAAACAGTTCGCAGATCTAACCGTCAACTCAAGATCATCAACAGGGCGCAACAGAATAGGATCGACTTCGTCTTCCTCTTCTTCTGGCTCTGCTTCTTTCTCGCTTTCAAGGTCAACGAACACAGACAACTGCTGCTGAAGGATAGTCGCCGCTCGACGAATCGCCTCTTCTGGGTCTATCGTTCCATTCGTCTCTAGATCTAACACCAACTTATCCAAATCTGTACGCTGCTCTACTCGAGCGCTCTCGACGACATAGGCAACTCGGTGCACTGGACTGAAAGAAGCGTCCAACTGCAAGCGACCAATACTACGAGTCTCTTCGTCATCGCTCTGGCGCGCATCAGCGGGCACATAACCACGACCACGACCAATAGTCAGCGTCATATTAAGCGAACCCGCCTCATTCAAGGTAGCAATAAGATGGTCAGGATTGGAGATTTCAATATCATGATCGACTTGAATATCACCAGCGGTTACAGGTCCAGCACCACTCTTGCTCAAGGTCAACACGGCTTCGTCCTTACCGTGCATCAGTATCGAGACTCCCTTTAAGTTCAGTAAGATCTCAATGACATCTTCCTGAACGCCTTCAATCGCACTGTACTCGTGTAACACGCCGTCGATTGCAACTTCAGTAACAGCGCAACCAGGCATAGAAGACAACAGGATACGACGCAATGCGTTACCCAAGGTATGTCCAAAGCCGCGCTCTAGTGGCTCAAGCGTTACCTTGGCACGCGTTGAACTTACTTCGTCTACATCGATAACGCGTGGCGTTAAAAATTCATTCACTGCACTTTGCATATGGGCACCTGTGTAGTATTAGTCATTCGGATTGGAGAAACGTACCAAGCAATCAGTAAACCGATTACTTCGAGTACAGCTCAACAATCAAACTTTCATTAATCTCTGAAGAAAGATCAGCACGGTCTGGCTTAGCCTTGTAGGTGCCTTCCATGTTACTGACGTTGACTTCAATCCACTCGGCATCGCCACGCTGAGCCGCAAGCTCGATAGCCTGCTTAACACGCAATTGGCTTTTCGCCTTTTCGCGAACAGACACTTTGTCTCCAGCTTTGACCTGATAGGACGCAATATTGACGACTTTGTCATTTATCAGAATAGACTTGTGAGCAACCAGCTGCCGCGATTCAGCGCGAGTTGAGCCAAAGCCCATGCGATAAACAACATTATCCAGACGACTTTCAAGCAATTGCAGTAAGTTCTCACCTGTTGCGCCTTTCAGGCGAGCAGCTTCTTTATAATAGTTGCGAAACTGCTTTTCTAGAACGCCATATATCCGACGAACCTTCTGCTTTTCGCGCAGCTGCACACCATAATCCGACAAGCGACCACGACGAGCACCATGAACACCGGGAGGGGCTTCTGCTTTACATTTTGAATCCAGAGGGCGAACACCGCTCTTCAAGAACAGGTCTGTTCCTTCTCTTCTGGACAGCTTACATGTTGGGCCTAAATACCTAGCCATGTTTGTATTCCTGTAACTTGATTAAACGCGACGTTTCTTGGGAGGACGGCAGCCATTGTGTGGAATTGGCGTTACGTCATTAATGCTACCTATCTTGTACCCTGCATTATTAAGTGCACGTACGGCAGACTCTCGACCTGGACCTGGGCCCTTAACTTCAACGTCGAGATTTTTTAGACCATATTCCTGGGCTGCTATACCAGCACGCTCAGCAGCCACCTGGGCAGCGAAAGGCGTACTTTTACGAGACCCACGGAAACCAGACCCGCCCGCAGTCGCCCAACTAAGAGCGTTACCCTGACGGTCAGTTATAGTAATTATGGTGTTATTAAAAGACGCATGAATGTGCGCAATGCCATCCACAACGGTCTTTTTGACCTTTTTACGAGCCGGCTTATTATCTTTAGCCATGATGTTCCTACTCTAATATCAGCACTACAAAAAGTGATGTAGCTACACTAAAGCAAGTATGAATACTCACTTAAATTCTCTTTACCTTGCACTACCACATCTCAAAAATTATTTGCGAATTGGCTTACGAGGTCCTTTACGGGTTCTTGCATTGGTTTTAGTACGCTGGCCACGAAGCGGTAAATTTCTACGGTGCCGTAAACCACGGTAACACCCTAGGTCCAACAACCGCTTAATGTTCATCGATACTTGACGACGAAGATCACCTTCAACGCTCATTTTACCAATCTCCGAGCGCAACGAATCTAACTGCTCTTCGTTTAATGCCCCGATTTTAATGTCTTCAGCAACTCCGGTAGCAGCGCATAACTGCTTGGCTGAAGGGCGACCAATACCATAGATATAGGTCAACGATATCACCGCATGTTTGTGATCCGGGATGTTGACACCAGCTATACGAGCCATCCAAATTACTCCAAAACTTTCGTTTGCTTATCACTTGAAGCTTATTTACCCCAAGGACTTAACATTAAATTCAGCAATCCAAGCGTGATTCTTCTACTTCATAGTTAACACTAAGAAGGAGCCACTTTTGCGCATCTTCCTACTGCAGCGAATAAAACACGCTGGTAGGCCTGTGTTCAAAAGGCGCGGTAGTTTACCGCTGGACTACTAGAAAATCAACCTGAAGTTGAACACTAAAACCAGGCTCAATAACCTGACTTAACCCTGTCGCTGCTTATGACGGGGCTCAGAGTTACAAATAACCCGAACCACACCCTTGCGACGAACAACTTTACAGTTGCGACAGATTTTTTTAACAGAAGCACGAACTTTCATTTCACTTCCCCACTCTTTCCTAAAACTTTACAAAAACTACCAGCTCACCACATTAATCAGCGAACCGACTACTCGAACACTGACCGAGACAGACTTAACCGCCGCGACCCTTACCATAACCTTTCAAATTGGCCTTCTTCATCATGCCTTCATATTGATGAGACATGAGATGCGATTGGACCTGAGACATAAAGTCCATCACCACCACGACCACAATCAATAATGACGTACCGCCGAGATAAAAAGGAACATTCCACATCACCACCAAAAACTGTGGCAGCAAACAGACCATTGCGATGTATAAAGAACCAAACATCGTTAAACGCGTCATCACGTTATCAATATAATTTGCCGTCTGATCACCAGGACGAATACCCGGAAGAAATGCTCCAGACCGCTTTAGGTTGTCCGCCATCTCTTTCGGATTAAACATCAAAGCCGTGTAGAAGAAGCAGAAAAACACAATTAGCATTGTAAACAACAAAATATTAAGTGGCTGCCCCGGCCCAATAGCCAAAGAAACTTCTTGCAACCATTCCATACCTTCGCTTTGACCAAACCACTGCGCGATGGATGCAGGAAAAAGCAACAGCGAACTGGCAAAGATCGCCGGGATAACGCCGGCCATGTTAACTTTCATCGGCAAATGGCTCTGCTGACCCTGAGTAACCTTGTTACCCTGCTGGCGCTTGGCATAATTGACCGTTATACGACGCTGACCCCGCTCTATAAATACCACGAGATAAATAACGGCTACCGCGAGCGTCAAAATCAACAGCAAGATAAGGATGTTGATCTCACCCTGCCTCGCCTGCTCAATTGACTGCCCGATTGCCGAAGGTAAACCAGCCACAATACCAGCGAAAATAAGCAGCGAAATACCATTACCTATACCACGTTCCGTTACCTGCTCTCCTAACCACATCATGAAGACGGCGCCAGTTACCAGAGAAACAACCGCGGTAAAGTAAAAAGTAATGCCGACGCTGTAAGCCATACCGGAATTTGCCAGGCCGACAACCATGCCCGTACCTTGGACAGTAGCAAGAACAACAGTGAGATAGCGCGTGTACTGGCTAATCTTACGCCTGCCAGCCTCACCTTCTTTTTTCAACGCCTCTAATTGCGGACTTACCGCAGACATCAACTGCATAATAATCGAGGCAGAGATATACGGCATGATACCCAATGCCAAAATACTCATACGCTCAAGAGCACCACCAGAAAACATGTTGAACAGGCCAAGCACAGTGCCCTGACTCTGGTCAAACATCGCTGCTATTTGATCAGGATTCATCCCAGGAACAGGAATATGTGTACCAATCCGATAAATAATTATCGCTAACAATACAAAACGAAGGCGAGCCATAAGCTCGCCTAGTCCGTTTTGTTTGCCACCTGCCTGCAGCGCTTTATTCATCTATTCTTCGACCTTGCCACCAGCTTTTTCAATAGCCTCTCGAGCGCCTTTAGTAACCGCAAGACCTTGAATTGTGAAGGCCTTCGTTACGTCACCCGACAAGAAGACCTTTGCCCGCTCAATGTGCGTGCCGACCAAGTCAGCTCGCTTCAGCGCGTCAAGGTCTATGACACCATCAATGACTGCAGCCAATTCACTTGTGCGTACTTGCGCAGTGACCCGCGAAATACGAGATGTAAAACCGTATTTAGGCAGACGCTTTTGCATAGGCATCTGACCACCCTCAAAACCGGGCCGAACGTTACCACCACTACGAGCCTTTTGGCCTTTATGGCCACGACCGCCAGTTTTACCAGAGCCGCTACCGATACCACGACCGACACGTTTGGAGCTATGCTTGTGACCAGGTGCTGGACTTAGCGTATTTAGGCGCATTTCGTCAGACATGATTATTCCTCGACTCTTATCAAATAGCTGACTTGATTAATCATGCCCCGAACTGAAGGTGTATCTTCAACTTCGACCGTATGATTGATGCGGCGTAAACCCAAACCAGCAACTGAAGCCCTATGGGCTTTCAATCGCCCGTTAGCACTACGAAGCAGTGTTACTTTGACTGTTTTCTTGGCCATTTCTACAACCTTGATACTACGCAGCGCACTGTGACAGCGCGCTACCTACTTAATTTAAAATCTCTTCTACCGTTTTACCGCGGCGATTAGCCACCTGCTCAGGAGAAGCCATCGTCTCCAGCGCTTTGAACGTTGCTCTAACAACGTTAACGGGGTTAGTAGATCCGTAACACTTAGCCAGTACGTTGTGGACACCAGCCAATTCTAATACTGCTCGCATTGCACCACCAGCGATTACGCCAGTACCTTGTGATGCGGGCTGCATATAGATATTTGATGCGCCATGGTTAGCCTTAATAGCGTACTGAATTGTATCGCCATTCAAGTCAACGGTGATCATATTGCGACGAGCTGCTTCCATCGCCTTCTGAATAGCTACCGGGACTTCGCGCGCTTTACCGCGACCAAATCCCACTTTGCCGTTACCGTCACCAACAACAGTCAGTGCAGTGAAGCCGAAAATACGACCACCTTTTACTACTTTAGCAACACGGTTGACCTGTACCAGCTTTTCTTGCAAGCCTTCAGAATCGTCCTGCTTTTTTGAATCATTAAATGCCATCGTTCAAAACCTTGACTTTGAATCGTTAGAATTGAAGGCCGCCTTCACGGGCAGCATCCGCCAAAGCCTTAACACGGCCATGGTATTTAAAACCACTACGATCAAAAGCAACTTCGGTAATACCGGCTGCCTGAGCTCGCTCTGCGATTAACTTACCAACACTAGTGGCCGCGTCCGTATTACCGGTACTGCCACTGCGAAGATCCTTGTCCAGTGTCGATGCACTGGCCAAAACTTTGTCGCCATCTGGTCCAATCACCTGCGCATAAATGTGCTGCGGAGTGCGATGCACACTAAGACGATTAGCGCCCAACTCACGCATCTTTGCGCGAGCGCGACGTGCACGACGTAATCTGGATGTTTTCTTGTCGCTCATACTTTTACCTATAACTATTTAAGTAGTTAACCCTAGCTAACTGTTACTTACTTCTTCTTAGCTTCTTTACGACGCACGTGCTCGTCGGAATACCGAATCCCTTTGCCTTTGTAAGGCTCAGGCGGCCGGAATGCGCGGATTTCTGCGGCAACCTGACCTATCTGTTGCTTACTGGCACCTTTCAACACTATTTGTGTCTGAGATGGCGTATCTGCCACAACGCCCTCTGGCAATTCGTATTCGACCGGATGGGAAAAACCCAGGGTCAAGCTCAAGACATTACCTGCAGCCTTGGCACGATAACCAACACCATTGAGCTCTAGCGTTTTCTGGAAGCCAGTACTAACACCAACAACCATATTATTAACCAGTGCACGAGTAGTACCCGCCAACGCCCAAGCTTCCTTGTCGTTATTACGACCCGAAAATACTAGCTCGTTTTCTTCCTGCTTAATTTCTACTTTCTTGTGCACAGCCCACGACAGCGTCTCCTTGCTACCCTTGACCGTCACTTCCTGACCATCAATCTTGACTTCGACACCCGCCGGGATGCCTACCGGATTTTTTGCTACTCTAGACATAGTCCTAAACTCTTAACTCACTATTAAAGGCAGTCGGGTTATAAATACACGCTCTATTAGAAAACAGTGCAGAGCACTTCACCACCAACACCGGCAGCTCTCGCTGCGCGATCTGTCATTACACCTTTCGATGTGGAGACAATCGCAACACCTAAACCAGACCGAACCTTCGGCAAATCGTCTTTTCCGGCATACGAACGTAGGCCAGGGCGACTTACCCGATCTATCTCTACAATGACGGGCTTCCCTTGATAATATTTAAGGTCAATTACTAACCCAGGCTTGCCGTCAACGTCATCGCCGCGAAAACCAGCAATAAAACCTTCGTCTTGTAAGACCGTTGCTAAAGCCGACTTCAGCTTTGAAGCAGGCATTGCAACGTCAGGCTTACCAGCCATTTGTGCATTGCGAATCCGGGTTAGCATATCCGCCACAGGATCTTGCATACTCATATCTTTTACTCCTAAAGCCTTTGTCTTGTTAAGTTCTTTTGCTAACTAACCGTTAAACAAAGACTCTTTTTGTTCAATAAGGACTACGACTACCAGCTGGCCTTAACCAAGCCAGGCACATCACCACGCATTGCAGCTTCGCGCAACTTGTTCCGACACAAACCAAACTTACGATAAACACCATGGGGACGACCCGTTACCTGACAACGACGACGCTGTCTAACTGGATCCGCATCTCTCGGTAGCTGCTGCAGTTTTATTTGTGCAGCCCATCGATCATCGTCGCTGACGTTAAGATCGCGAATAATCGCCTTTAACTCTGCACGCTTACCGGCATATTTTTTGACGGTTGCAGTTCGCTTTGCTTCGCGAGCGATCATTGATTTCTTTGCCATAACGTTCTACCTATTAGCTCTTAAACGGGAAGTTAAATGCCTTCAACAAGGCCAGACCTTCTTCATTGGTCCGAGCTGTAGTGGTAATGGTGATATCCATACCGCGCAGCTTATCAATCTTATCGTAATCTATCTCCGGGAAAATAATCTGCTCGGAAATACCCATAGCAAAATTTCCCTGCCCATCAAACGACTTGGGGCTAACACCGCGAAAATCTCGGATTCGAGGTATCGATATAGAAATCAACCGCTCCAAAAATTCGTACATCCGGTCGCTGCGCAATGTTACCTTACAACCTATAGGCCAACCTTCCCGGACCTTAAAGCCTGCAATAGATCTGCGAGCCTTAGTCACCACAACTTTTTGACCACTAATCTGTTCCATGTTGCTAACAGCATGCTCTAGAACCTTCTTATCTCCCAAAGCCTCACCGACGCCCATATTCAGTGTGATCTTCGTGATACGAGGCACTTCCATCGGGTTCTTCAGCTTCAGCTCTTCTACCAGCTTTGCCCGAAGTTCCGTGTTATATACATCTTTTAAATTTGCCATTTCTTTTTCTCAGCTCGCTCTGTGTTAACACTGTAACCAGGATTTAAACAATCCGATTACGCGTCAATCTGTTCGCCGTTAGACTTGAAGACACGCACTTTTTTGCCTTCTTCGACTTTAAAGCCCACTCGATCTGCTTTTGATGTAGCCGAATTAAAAATAGCTACATTTGAAACCTGAATCGGCGCTTCTTTTTCAATAATTCCACCGGGAACATTGGCCTGAGGATTCGGCTTTTGGTGCTTCTTGATCATATTGATCCCAGAAACCAGAACTCGATCTTCCCCAACACGGCTAGTTACCTTGCCGCGCTTACCCTTGTCCTTTCCGGCCAAGACGATTATCTCGTCATCCCGCTTAATCTTACGCATTTCCGATCCTCAACTCTCTCTGCTTCACTTCTCAGTAATATCTGTAAAAATGTCTACTTACAGTACTTCGGGAGCTAGAGAGATAATTTTCATAAATTTCTCACCGCGCAGTTCGCGGGTTACTGGGCCAAAGATACGAGTACCAATCGGCGCGTCCTGAGCATTCAGGATAACTGCAGCATTGTCGTCGAATTTGATTAAAGAACCATCTCCGCGACGAACACCCTTCTTAGTACGGACAACAACAGCCGTCATAACCTGACCTTTTTTTACTTTACCGCGAGGAATTGCTTCCTTTACGGTAACTTTGATCAAGTCGCCTATACGTGCATAACGGCGATGCGAACCACCTAACACTTTGATACACATAACACGGCGAGCACCGCTGTTATCTGCAACATCTAGATACGATTCTGTTTGAATCATCTTTTACTCCAAAACTTTAGTCGAACTAAGACCAAGCAGCCCGTTCAAAAACCAGTTAACCATTAAACCTGAGCAGCACTTTCTTCAATCTTTCCCAGCTTCCAGGTTTTAGTCTTGGAGTAGGGTCGAGTTTCGACGATAGTGACCAAGTCACCATCCTTGCACTCATTATTTTCATCGTGAGCGTGTAGCTTTGATGAACGAATCATATACTTACCGTATATCGGGTGCTTTACGCGGCGCTCGATCAGGACGGTGATGGTCTTATCCATCTTGTCACTAACAACTTTGCCGATAGCCGTACGGGAACGTTTCTCTGCTGACATTTTAGTTACCTGCCTTTTCCGAAATCACAGTCTTTACCCGTGCAATCGATCGCCGAGTCTCTTTCAACAGATGGGTCTGACCCAACTGACCTGTAGAGTTCTGCATGTTTAATTTAAACTGCTCTTCCCGCAGCTTAATTAACTCAGCACCTAGATCTACCACAGTTTTTTCACGTAATTCTGACGCTTTCATTACATTACCGACCGTTTAACAAAAGTGGTTGCAATTGGAATCTTAGCCGCCGCCAAAGCAAAAGCCTCGCGGGCTATCTCTTCGCTAACGCCCTGCACTTCATACAGAACCTTACCGGGGAGAACCTGAGCCACCCAGTATTCCACATTACCCTTACCTTTACCTTGACGAACTTCAAGAGGCTTTTGAGTAATTGGCTTATCTGGAAAAACACGAATCCAAATTTTACCGCCACGCTTAATGTGACGAGTCATTGCACGACGTGCAGCTTCAATTTGGCGAGCCGTAATACGACCGCGACCGGTAGCTTTCAAACCGAACTCACCAAAGCTTACTTTGCTGCCCCGATGAGCCAAGCCACGATTGCGACCTTTCATCATCTTGCGAAATTTTGTACGTTTAGGTTGTAGCATTTGCTGAACCCTTACCCTTAATTCTTTTGTCTAATACTTCAGAACTTGACTTTTAGTGCAAACAACTACTTGTTGCTTGCGCCTTTTTTACCCTTAGCTTGCACTTCGACTTCTTCTACACCGCCGATTACCTCGCCCTTAAAGATCCAAACCTTTACGCCAATAATGCCGTAAGTCGTTGCCGCTTCATAAGCCGAATAATCTATGTCTGCGCGTAGAGTATGCAAAGGAACTCGCCCTTCACGGTACCATTCGGTACGTGCAATCTCTGCACCACCAACACGACCGCTGACCTGAACTTTAATCCCCTGGGCACCCTGGCGCATTGCATTTTGCACAACACGCTTCATCGCGCGTCTGAACATTACGCGACGCTCCAACTGCCCCGCCACGTTCTGCGCAACTAACTTTGCGTCCAGATCGGGCTTGCGGATCTCTTCGATATTAATGTGAACCGGAACACCCATTTTGGCGCTCAGCTCTTTCCGCAACTTATCTACATCCTCACCCTTCTTACCGATAATGATACCGGGCCGAGCAGTGTGAATAGTAATCCGCGCAGTCTGCGCCGGACGCTCTATAACGATACGGCTAACCGATGCGCTATTGAGCTTTTTTTCTAGAAACTCGCGAACTTCCAAATCGTTAATGAGATGCTCGGCGTAAGCTCCGCCTTCCGCATACCAAATAGAAGTGTGCTGTTTCGTAATGCCTAACCGTATGCCTATTGGGTGTACTTTCTGCCCCATCTGGTCGTCTCCTACTTAGTCTTCGCTATCGCTAACTTTAACGGTGATGTGACAAGAGCGCTTCAGGATGCGATCAGCACGACCCTTAGCCCGTGGACGAAGGCGCTTTAACACTCTACCTTCGTCAACAAAAATGGTAGATATCTTCAACTCGTCGACATCTGCACCTTCATTATGCTCTGCATTGGCGATAGCAGAGTTCAAAATTTTCTTGACTATGTCGGCAGCCTTCTTGTTGCTGAACTCTAGAATATCCAGAGCTACCTCAACCTCTTTGCCTCGCACCTGGTCAGCAACCAACCGCACTTTTTGTGCCGAGATTTGCGCGCCAGTTAATTTTGCTGAAACTTCCATCATTCTTTACCTTTAACTCAATACAGAGAATAACTACTAATCTAGCGCTTGGCTTTCTTATCGGCAACGTGCCCGCGATAAGTACGAGTAGCAGCAAACTCACCCAGCTTATGGCCAACCATGTCCTCTGTAACGAAGACCGGTACGTGCAGACGACCGTTGTGAACAGCGATGGTCAGACTCACCATATCTGGAGAGACCATAGAACGACGCGACCATGTTTTAATTGGACGCTTATCGTTACTAGCAATCGCAGTCTCGACCTTCTTCATCAAATGAAGATCAATAAATGGACCTTTTTTTAGTGAACGTGGCACAGCACCTTCCTCTTTATCTTGCTATCTTAACTAGCTAAAATCGGGCTCTTAACGAGCGTTACGCTTACGTACGATCAACTTATTCGTACGCTTGTTCTTGCGTGTCTTATAACCTTTGGTAGGCATACCCCAAGGTGAAACAGGATGACGGCCACCAGAAGTACGACCTTCACCACCGCCATGCGGGTGATCAACCGGGTTCATTGCCACACCGCGAACGGTTGGGCGGACACCACGCCAGCGCGACGCACCAGCCTTACCTAACTTACGCAAGCTATGCTCACTATTTGACACTTCGCCTAAGGTTGCACGACACTCAGATAAGATCTTCCGCATCTCGCCAGAGCGCAAACGCAACGTCACATACTGACCATCGCGAGCCACCAGCTGAGCAGACGTTCCCGCACTACGTGCAATCTGAGCACCTTTACCAGGCTTCATCTCAATACAATGAACAACACTACCGACCGGAATATTGCGCAAAGGCAATGTGTTTCCCGGCTTGATTGGAGATGCATCACCAGAGATCACTGGGTCACCAGCTTTCACACCCTTGGGTGCGATTATGTAGCGGCGCTCACCATCGGCGTACAAAACCAACGCAATGTTTGCACTGCGATTGGGATCATATTCAAGACGTTCAATAGACGCCGGAATACCATCTTTATTGCGCTTAAAGTCAATGAGACGATAATGCTGCTTGTGCCCACCACCAATATGACGAGTAGTGATACGGCCGTTATTATTACGACCACCACTTTTGCTCTTCTTTTCCAGCAAAGGGGCATAAGGGGCGCCTTTATGTAAATCAGCGTGAACGATGCTGACTACATGACGACGACCAGGAGATGTCGGTTTTGCTTTTACAATTGCCATTGGTCTTTTACCTCTAACTCCCGATTAATCTACTAACTCAAAGTCAATTTCTTGACCTTGCGCTAAGCGAACGTAAGCTTTTTTCCAGCTTGGCTTAGCAGAAGAACCGTAACGGTTACGCTTAACCTTGCCTTTTACGTTCACAGTCTGAACGCCCTCTACCTTCACTTTAAATAATTTTTCAACGGCCTTTTTAACTTCAAGCTTAGTTGCATCTACTGCAACCTTGAAGACGACCTGACTTTCGCCCATTGCCGCTTTCTCAGAAACATGAGGGCCTCTCAGAACCGTATACAGTCTTTCTGCATTCATCCTAACATCTCCTCAAACTTCTTTAGGGCTGGAACAGTGATGACAACCTTTTCCGCCCCGACCAAACTAACCGGATTCACTCCCTCTACATCAACAGCATCAACTTTATATAAGTTGCGCGACGCGAGGTACAAGTTCTCGGACAAGTCATCAGAAACCAGTAACGCCCGCTCAAGACCAAAGCCACCTAACATTTTAATCAACAACTTGGTCTTAGGCTCTTTAAGCGATAGCTCATCAACCACGATCAGACGCTCTTGACGAGCCAATTCCGATAGAATTGAACGCAACGCAGCGCGATACATCTTTCTATTAACTTTTTGTGAGTGATCTTGAGGCTGAGCCGCAAACGTCACCCCGCCTGAACGCCAGATAGGAGACCTGATGGTACCCGCACGGGCCCGCCCTGTACCTTTTTGACGCCACGGCTTTTTACCACCACCCGATACTGCCGAGCGATTCTTCTGAGCACGAGTGCCCTGACGCGCGCCAGCCAAGTAGGAAGTAACAACCTGATGAACCAGGTCTTCGTTATATTCTTTAGCAAAAGTTCCGTCGGACACTTCGACGGATCCAGTCGCTTTTTTCTTACCCACTGTAAAGGTTGCCAATTCCATGATTATGCTCCCTTCACTTTTGTTGCTGGACGGACAATAACATCGCCACCAGGTGCACCGGGTATCGCACCCTTTATCAATAGCAGGTTGCGAGCCTCGTCTACACGAACAACTTCAAGAGTCTGAATAGTCACACGCTCAGCACCCATATGGCCCGACATTTTCTTACCTTTGAAAACGCGACCTGGAGTCTGACACTGACCAATAGAACCGTTTGAACGGTGAGAGATGGAGTTACCGTGAGTAGCATCCTGCATCTGGAAATTCCAGCGCTTGATACCACCTTGAAACCCTTTACCTTTTGACTGGCCAGTCACATCAACTTTTTGACCAACTTCAAAAGTAGACACGGTTAACTCGGCGCCCACTACAGGAGCCTCATCACCATCTTCTAAACGGAATTCCCACAAACCACGACCAGCCTCAACACTCGCTTTCGCGAATTGACCAGCTTCGGCTTTAGAAACGCGAGAAGCTTTGCGGGCACCAGCTGTTACCTGAAATGCCGAATAACCGTCGCTTTCGCCAGTTTTAACACTAGTAACGCGATTGGGAGAAACTTCAATCACCGTTACCGGGATAGATATACCGTCGTCTGTAAAAACGCGGGTCATGCCGCTTTTACGGCCAACTAAACCAATTGTCATCTTACAACCTCACAGTGTACGGGGCTTAACCCTCTATGGCCGAACTTTCTTTTGAGACCCTTACTTAAAAGAGGCCCTGGAAAGAACGTTACACGACTCGGGGCTGACCCCGAGCGGGTCTAACTTTAAAAATCTATGTTTTTGACTTCGCTTAAAGGCTAACTAATTAACCCAAGCTAATCTGAACTTCTACACCAGCCGCCAAGTCCAACTTCATCAACGCATCTACCGTCTTTTCTGTTGGCTCAACAATATCTAATAAACGCTTATGAGTGCGGATCTCGTATTGATCACGAGCATCTTTGTTCACGTGCGGCGAGATCAAAACAGTAAACCGCTCTTTGCGAGTAGGCAGTGGAATTGGACCACGAACCTGCGCACCAGTACGCTTTGCTGTCTCTACGATCTCTTGAGTAGATACGTCGATTAGGCGATGGTCAAAAGCCTTTAAACGAATTCTGATTCGCTGATTCTGCACTGACCATACTCCAATCGTGTTTTAACAGGGGCTCATCGACAATGGCCGAGGCTACCCGAAAAAAGGAAGACGCATTCTATAGACCGACCAAACCTCTGTCAACCGCGATACCCAAATTAATCGGTATCTAAAATGCCATTCCAACAAATAAATAATAAAGCCCTCAAATTGACGTGGCTTATACCTAAAAAGGCCACCCGAAGGCAGCCTTTTTAACGTACTCAGACTCGATATTATTCGATAATCTTAGCAACAACACCCGCACCAACAGTACGACCACCTTCACGAATCGCGAAGCGTAAACCCTCATCCATCGCAATTGGATTGATCAGCGTTACTGTCATCTGCACGTTATCACCAGGCATAACCATTTCAGTACCTTCAGGTAACTCACAAGCACCTGTGATATCCGTAGTACGGAAGTAGAACTGTGGACGGTATCCCTTAAAGAATGGCGTGTGACGACCACCTTCATCTTTACCCAACACATACACTTCAGCTTCAAACGTTGTGTGCGGCTTAATTGAACCCGGCTTAGCCAGTACCTGACCACGCTCCACGTCTTCACGCTTAGTTCCACGCAACAGCGCACCAATGTTCTCACCAGCACGACCTTCGTCAAGCAGCTTGCGGAACATCTCAACACCCGTACAGGTTGTTGATGTTGTTTCGCGAATACCGATAATCTCTACTTCGTCACCCGTATTAACAATACCGCGCTCAACACGACCAGTAACAACCGTACCGCGACCAGAGATAGAAAATACGTCTTCGATTGGCATGATGAAATCACCATCAATCGCGCGCTCTGGCTCAGGGATGTAGGTGTCCAGCGTATCCAGCAACTTCTTAACGGCGGTAGTACCCAATTCGTTTTCATCTTCCCCATTCAACGCCATTAGCGCAGAACCAGGAATGATTGGCGTATCGTCACCAGGGAACTCGTAAGTATCGAGCAGCTCACGCAGCTCCATCTCAACCAATTCCAACATTTCATTATATTCTTCAGAACCAGCGCCGCCACAATCTTCAGCCAGCAGGTCAGCTTTATTCAGAAAGACAACAACGTAAGGCACGCCAACCTGTCGTGACAACAGAATGTGCTCACGCGTTTGCGGCATAGGGCCGTCAGTTGCGCCACAGACCAGAATAGCTCCGTCCATTTGCGCCGCACCAGTGATCATGTTCTTGACATAATCAGCGTGTCCCGGGCAATCAACGTGAGCGTAGTGACGAGCTGCAGTGTCATACTCTACGTGTGACGTAGCGATCGTGATACCACGTTCCCGCTCTTCAGGCGCATTATCGATATTGGCGAAATCAACCGCCGTACCGCCAGAAGCCTCTGCCGCTACGCGCGTCAGTGCCGCTGTTAAAGTTGTTTTACCGTGGTCAACGTGTCCGATAGTACCAACGTTGACGTGTGGTTTGGTGCGTTCAAATTTTTCCTTAGCCACAGCTAATTACCTCGTCAAATATTAAAAGAAAGTTAACCTCTATTTTTTGCGATTATTCCATCCGCAACATTTTTTGGTGCCGGAGAATATTTCTCAAACTCCATGGTGAAAGTGGCTCGACCCTGAGTTGCTGATCGCAAATCAGTGGCATAACCAAACATTTCACCCAGTGGCACCTCGGCATCAACGACTTTGCCAGAAGCATTTTCGCTCATACCCAAAATAATGCCGCGACGTCGATTCAAATCACCAACCACGTCACCCATATTTGTTTCAGGGGTTACCACTTCTACTTTCATAATGGGCTCCAGCAGCTCAGCGCCGCCTTCCTGAGCTAACTTCTTAGTCGCCATTGAAGCAGCAACCTTAAAAGCCATCTCGTTTGAATCCACATCATGGAAAGAACCATCAAAGAGCGTTGCCTTCAGGCCTAAAAGCGGATAACCCGCTAAAACACCATTTTGCATTTGCTCTGCTATGCCTTTCTCGATCGCCGGGATATATTCACGAGGAACAGTACCACCAACAACTTCGTTTACAAATTCTAAGCCTTCAGCGTTAGCATCTTCGCCGGGCTCAAACTTAACCCAGACGTGGCCATATTGGCCTCGGCCACCTGACTGACGGACAAATTTTCCCTCGATATCAATCGTCGCCGTTATCGCCTCACGGTAAGCCACTTGGGGTTTGCCGATGTTTGCCTCGACATTAAATTCGCGACGCATGCGATCAACCAAGATATCAAGGTGGAGCTCGCCCATACCCGATATGATGGTTTGCCCACTCTCTTCATCCGTCTTGACCCTGAAGGACGGGTCTTCCTGGGCCAGTTTACCTAGCGCTATACCCATTCGCTCCTGATCAGGCTTAGATCGGGGCTCAACGGCCACAGATATAACTGGCTCGGGGAATTCCATCCGCTCAAGAACGATCGCTCCGTCGATTGAGCAGAGCGTATCGCCCGTGGTCACATCTTTGAGTCCGATTGCGGCGGCAATATCGCCCGCCAAAACTTCTTTTATTTCTTGCCTATCGTTGGCATGCATTTGCACCATACGACCGACACGCTCCTTTTTCTGCTTCACCGAATTATACACAGCGGTGCCACTCTCCAAACGCCCGGAATAAACACGGAAGAAGGTGAGCGTGCCGACAAAAGGATCGGTAGCAATTTTAAAAGCCAGCGCTGCAAACGGCGCTTCATCATTAGCAATACGGGTCGCGACGGTCTGTTCTTTGTCGTCTAACGTGCCCTCTATTGCCTTCACTTCTTCAGGTGAAGGCATATACTGAATAACTGCATCCAGCATCGCCTGCACACCCTTATTCTTGAAAGCAGACCCACCAAGAACAGGAACAATTTCATTCGCAAGCGTTCTATGTCGAATGCCGGCAATAATTTCTTCTTCGGTCAACAGCCCTTCTTCAAGGTATTTTTCCATCAACTCGTCGGTTGCTTCCGCAGCCGCTTCAACCATGTATTCGCGCATTTCCTCGCATTCGTCTTGCAAGTCTGCAGGTACCTCACCGTACTCAAAGGTCATACCCTGATCCGACTCATTCCAAAGTATGGATTTCATCTTAACCAGGTCGACAACACCCTTAAAGTTTTCCTCGGCACCGATGGTCATTTGCAGCGGCACAGCGCTTGCGCCTAGTCGCTCACCAAGCTGCTCTACAACCATCTTGAAATCTGCACCGGCACGGTCCATTTTATTAACGAAGACCATGCGCGGTACTTCATATTTATTTGCTTGACGCCAAACAGTTTCGGTTTGCGGCTGAACGCCAGAGGAACCACATAAAACGACAACAGCACCATCTAGTACTCGCAGCGACCGCTCAACTTCAATAGTGAAGTCAACGTGCCCAGGGGTATCAATAATATTAATACGATGCTGCTCGAACTGCTGCTGCATGCCGGACCAGAAGCACGTTGTAGCAGCAGACGTGATGGTAATCCCACGCTCCTGCTCCTGCTCCATCCAATCCATAGTGGCAGCGCCATCATGAACCTCACCAATCTTATGAGACAGACCAGTGTAGAACAGGACACGCTCTGTAGTCGTGGTTTTACCCGCGTCCACATGAGCACAAATACCAATATTCCGGTATCGAGCTATAGGCGTTTTACGTGCCACTGCTTTTTCCTCAAACGAGAAACAAATAAATTGAGAGCTACTCTACTTTGTTCTAACCAGTGTCTGTTGACACTGCCGTTAGAAACGGTAGTGAGAGAATGCCCTGTTAGCTTCTGCCATCCGATGAACGTCTTCACGCTTTTTAACCGCAGAACCTTTACCCTGCGACGCATCAACGATTTCACCAGCAAGGCGCTGACGCATAGATTTCTCACCGCGGCCACGAGAGTACTCCACCAACCAACGCATAGCCAAGGCCGCGCGACGAGAGGGACGTACTTCAACAGGCACCTGGTAAGTTGCACCACCAACGCGACGAGATTTAACTTCGACCATCGGTGCAATATTTTCCAGCGCTTCATCAAAAGATTCGATTGGATCTTTGTTTAGTCGCTCTTTTACGATGTCTAGGGCACCATAAACAATACTTTCTGCGACTGATTTTTTACCACTGACCATCACGTGGTTCATAAACTTAGCCAGGGTGAGATTGCCATATTTTGGATCAGGCAAAATCTCGCGCTTGGCGACTACTCTTCTTCTTGGCATTGTACGAGCCCTTTTCTTCAGGTTTCCCAAACACTGTTTTGCCGGTTGCTCGAAGGATGAGCGCGTGGGTAGCAGGGGTTTGGCCTTACTAAGGTTGAAATGTCTTTGCAGTGTTAACACCGCTATTACTTTTAAACCGATTATTTCACGTTGTTACACGTGTTTAGCTTCAAAAACGTATGACAGCTTTTCAGTCTCGATGCTGTCGCCACGAGATCCCCCAGAAATACGTCTTGGGGAATTACCTGCAAGACAGGCTACTTAGGACGTTTGGCACCATACTTGGAGCGACCTTGTCTACGATCTGTCACACCTGAGGTATCCAAACTGCCACGGACTGTGTGATAACGCACACCCGGCAAATCCTTAACACGACCACCGCGTATCAGCACAACACTGTGCTCTTGCAAGTTGTGTCCTTCGCCGCCGATATATGAAGTCACTTCATAACCATTGGTCAAACGAACACGGCAAACCTTACGCAGAGCAGAGTTAGGCTTCTTCGGCGTAGTAGTATATACGCGAGTACACACCCCACGACGCTGCGGACAAGCTTGCAATGCAGGCACGTCGCTTTTTTGAACCTTACGTTTTCTCGGCTTACGAACCAACTGGTTGATCGTTGCCATTAAACAAACTCCAATTAAATGTAAAAAACTACTACCAATTATGCCGTCGCAAACATTGAGCCGTTAAGCCCAAATTGCTCACTATGGCGATACCACCGTTCAAACAGTATGAACGACGCTACACTAAAAAGGCGAGCGCGAAGTCTATAGACGCACTCTCCCCTAGTCAATAGCTGGGTGTTCTGAATACCCGGCTGTCGGGACATCAAAGCCAAAAATCTTCGATTAAAAGACGCCTTCTCAGCGCGCCTTTAAACAGAAACTGACTTCAACTACCGATTGAACTTTAACCTTCTTCTTTCAAAGCTTCGGTCAATGCCGCTTCAATATCAGCTGCACTGACTGTTAGATCCTGCTTTGCTGCAAACTTTTCATCCTTACGGCGCTTGCGCTCGGCATGATAAGCCAAACCTGTACCCGCTGGGATCAAGCGTCCAACAACAACGTTTTCCTTCAATCCGCGCAAATGATCGCGCTTACCCGTTACTGCTGCCTCGGTTAATACTCGCGTGGTTTCCTGGAACGAAGCCGCTGAAATAAATGACTCTGTCGCCAGTGAAGCTTTAGTAATACCGAGTAACAGACGCTCGTAAGTTGCAGGAATCTTGCCATCAGCTACCAACTGCTCGTTTTCGCCAAGCACATGAGTGTACTGAGCTTGCTCGCCTTTAATCAGACTGGAATCGCCAGATGCTGTAATTTCAACTTTACGCAACATCTGTCTACAAATAGTCTCGACGTGCTTATCATTGATTTTTACGCCCTGAAGACGATAAACATCCTGAATTTCGTTGGTAATGTATTTGGCCAACTCTTCAACACCTTTAAGACGCAGTATATCGTGCGGGCTTAATGGACCCTCGGACACAATCTCGCCTTTTTCGACATTCTCGCCTTCGAAGACGCTCAGAGTACGCCACTTATGAATCAAAGATTCATAATGATCTGCACCCTTGTAAAGCGACCCGTCAGTTGGCGTAATTACCAGGCGACGCTTACCTTTAGTTTCTTTACCAAAGCTAACCGTTCCTGAAATCTCTGCCAAAATTGCAGGTTCTTTAGGCTTGCGCGCTTCAAATAGGTCAGCAACTCGTGGCAAACCACCGGTTATATCACGGGTTTTTGAGCTCTCTTGCGGGATACGAGCAATGACGTCACCAACACCGACATCTGCACCATCGGTCAAACCGACCATTGCGTTTGCAGGAAGGAAATAGTGCGCCGGAACTGTTGTCCCTGCCAAACACAATTCTTTACCTTTTGCGTCAACCAATGTCACAGCTGGACGAGTATCTTTACCGGCAGCTGGGCGCTCTGCAGGATCGATTATTGAGATAGACGTCAATCCAGTTAAATCGTCGGTCTGGTGGCGAACGCTAATGCCTTCTTCCATACCGCTAAACTTCACCTTACCCGCCACTTCAGTAACAATAGGGTGTGTGTGTGGATCCCATGAAGTCACTACGTCGCCGGCTGATACTTTACCGTGATCAGCAACTTTAATGAGTGCACCGTAAGGGAGTTTATAACGCTCTCTCTCACGACCATTAAGATCGGCTACCGCCAATTCGCCGGACCGACTCACTGCAACAAAAGTACCGTCAGATTTCTCAGCAAGCTTGACGTTGTGCAAACGCACAACACCTTCTTGTTTAACCTGAATATTATCGACAGCGGTTGCTCTCGAAGCAGCTCCTCCAATGTGGAAGGTACGCATCGTTAACTGTGTACCCGGCTCACCAATAGACTGGGCTGCAATAACACCAACTGCCTCACCAACATTGACCTTATGGCCACGCGCAAGGTCACGACCGTAACAGGTAGAGCATAACCCATGCCGAGTCTCACACGTTATGGGTGACCGAACAACAACCTCATCAATGCTCAAGTTCTCAAACTCTATAACGCCAGCCTCATCGATCAAGGTGCCATCAGGGAAAACGACTTCGTCAGTTCCAGGTCTAATAACGTCGCCAACAACAACACGGCCCAATACGCGCTCGCCCAGTGTCTCAAGAACGTCACCGCCTTCGATAACCGGCGTCATCACCAAACCTTCGCTTGTGCCACAATCTTCTTCTGTAACAACCAGATCCTGAGCAACATCAACCAAACGACGAGTCAGGTAACCAGAGTTCGCCGTCTTCAACGCCGTATCCGCCAACCCTTTTCGAGCACCGTGAGTCGAAATAAAGTACTGTAATATGTTCAAACCTTCACGAAAATTCGCGGTAATCGGTGTTTCGATAATCGAGCCATCTGGCTTAGCCATCAAACCTCGCATTCCCGCCAACTGCCTGATCTGCGCAGGAGAACCACGAGCACCTGAATCAGCATACATAAACACCGAATTGAAAGATGACTGCTCTTCAGCGTCGCCGTCGCGATTTATAACCGTCTCTTTTGAGATTCCGTCCATCATCGCTTTGGAAACAAGGTCATTAGCACGTGACCAAATATCAATAACTTTATTATATTTTTCACCCTGGGTTACCAGACCTGAAGAATATTGCATCTCAATTTCACGAACTTCCGCATCGGCACTGTCGATTATGCTTGCCTTCTCCGCAGGAATTTCGAAATCGTTGACGCCAATAGAAGCGCCAGACCGAGTCGAATACGCGAAACCGGTATACATTAATTGATCAGCAAAGATTACCGTCGCCTTCAAACCCACCTTACGATAACACTCGTTCAAAATGCGAGAGATCGATTTCTTAACCATCGGGTTATTTACAAGGTCAAATTGCAAGCCTTCGGGAACAACTTGCCACAGCAATACCCGGCCAACGGTCGTGTCGACTATTTTCGACTCTTCGTGGCGCTCGCCTGTCTCTTCATCAAATGAAACTTCGTTGATGCGGCACTTAATACACGCATGCAAATGAACTTCACGGGTGTTATAGGCGCGGTGAACTTCTTGCGGGTTAGCAAAAATCATCCCTTCGCCGTCAACATTGATTCGAGACCGAGTCATCCAATAGAGACCCAAGACAACGTCCTGAGAGGGAACGATAATCGGCTCACCACTGGCTGGTGAAAGAATGTTATTGGTTGACATCATCAAAGCGCGAGCTTCAAGCTGCGCTTCAATCGTTAACGGTACGTGTACCGCCATCTGGTCACCATCAAAGTCAGCGTTGTACGCAGCACAGACTAGTGGGTGTAACTGAATCGCTTTACCTTCGATTAGAACCGGCTCAAAAGCCTGAATGCCCAAACGGTGCAAAGTAGGTGCACGGTTCAACATAACCGGATGCTCGCGAATAACTTCTGCAAGAATATCCCAAACTTCAGGCGGTTCCCGCTCAACCATTTTCTTAGCGGCTTTAATCGTGGTCGCTAAACCACGCGCTTCCAGTTTGCCAAAGATAAACGGCTTAAACAATTCCAAGGCCATCTTCTTAGGAAGACCACACTGGTGCAAACGTAGCGTTGGCCCAACCACAATAACCGAACGACCCGAATAGTCCACTCGCTTACCAAGAAGGTTTTGACGGAAACGTCCCTGCTTACCCTTAATCATGTCAGCTAATGATTTCAACGGGCGCTTATTAGAACCAGTGATGGCACGGCCGCGACGACCATTATCCAACAGCGCATCGACCGATTCTTGCAACATCCGCTTTTCGTTACGGACAATGATATCGGGAGCATTAAGATCCAATAAACGCTTCAAACGATTGTTACGATTGATCACTCGACGGTACAGGTCATTAAGATCAGACGTCGCAAAGCGGCCGCCATCCAAAGGCACCAACGGGCGTAAATCAGGTGGCAGGACCGGCAGAGCGTTAAGGATCATCCACTCAGCTTTATTGCCTGAAGACTGCAAAGCTTCAAGAAGCTTCAAACGCTTCGACAGTTTCTTAATTTTAGTTTCGGAGTTGGTCGTCGGGATTTCTTCCCGCAACATTTCGACCTCTGCGTCAACGTCAATATCCTGCATCAAACGCTGAACAGCTTCCGCACCCATCATCGCTTCAAATTCGTCACCGAACTCTTCCATCGACTCAAAGTATTGTTCGTCTGTTAGCATTTGGCCCTGTTCAAGGGTCGTCATACCAGGATCGATAACCACATAAGATTCAAAATACAGGATCCGCTCGATATCGCGCAACGTCATATCCAGCAACAAACCGATCCGACTGGGCAGCGATTTCAAAAACCAAATGTGCGCGACCGGGCTCGCCAGCTCAATGTGACCCATGCGATCACGGCGGACTTTTGCCAACGCCACTTCAACGCCACACTTTTCACAAATGACACCGCGATGCTTTAGACGCTTGTACTTACCACAGAGACATTCATAGTCTTTTACTGGACCAAAAATCTTGGCGCAGAACAGACCATCACGCTCGGGCTTAAACGTGCGATAGTTAATAGTCTCGGGCTTTTTAACTTCACCGTAAGACCACGAGCGAATCATTTCTGGAGACGCCAGGCCGATCCGAATGGAATCAAACTCTTCGTTTTGACCTTGCTTGAGTAAATTTAATAAGTCTTTCACGCCGTTCCTCCGCTATGAAGGGACTCACAAGGAGTCCCACATAATCGATTGTCGATGGTTACTTTTATTCCGTGTCCAATTCCATGTTGATACCCAGAGAACGAATCTCCTTCAGCAACACGTTAAAGGATTCAGGCATACCAGGCTCCATGCGCTGGTCACCATCAACGATATTTTTGTACATTTTGGTACGACCGGCGACATCATCTGACTTCACCGTCAACATTTCTTGCAAGGTGTATGCGGCGCCATATGCTTCAAGCGCCCACACTTCCATCTCTCCGAAACGCTGCCCACCAAATTGAGCTTTACCACCCAATGGTTGCTGAGTAACCAAACTGTATGAACCGGTAGACCGAGCGTGCATCTTATCGTCTACCAAGTGATTCAACTTGAGCATGTACATATAACCAACCGTGGTTTCACGATCAAAAGCCTCGCCGCTACGACCGTCATACAACTGCATTTGCCCACTATCCGGCAAATCAGCGAGGGTCAGCAAGTTTTTCACTTCAGCTTCAGACGCACCGTCAAATACCTGCGTAGCCATTGGAACACCGCCGCGCAAGTTCCCCGCCATCTCAATGATTTCTTGATCAGTAAAGGATTTAAGATCTTCCTTGCGACCGCCATCGCCGTTGTAGATGCTTTCCAAGAATTTACGCAGCTCAGCGATTTTCCGCTGCTCCTGCAACATGGTGTCAATCTTTTCACCCAAACCCTTAGCTGCTAGGCCAAGGTGAGTTTCAAGAATCTGACCGACATTCATCCGCGAAGGAACACCAAGCGGATTCAGTACGATATCAACGGGCTCACCCTGCTCGTTATAAGGCATATCCTCAACCGGCATAATGACGGAGATAACACCCTTATTACCGTGTCGCCCAGCCATTTTATCACCAGGCTGAATACGACGCTTAATAGCGAGATAGACCTTGACGATTTTCAACACTCCAGGAGCAAGATCATCGCCGCTCTGCAGTTTGCGTTTTTTATCTTCAAAGCGAGCTTCAATAGCAGTGCGATGATCCGTAAGCTGCGTTTCAGCGGTCTCCAACTGGCTATTAATTGCATCGTCAGAAAAACGCAGCTTAAACCACTGGTCTTTTTCAAGCGCTTCAAGCATTTCATTATCAACGATAGTGCCTTTCTTAACCCCGGCACCGCTAACAACCTTTTGACCATCCAATGAGCCGCTCAGCAATGCAAAGGTTGCACCTTCAACAATACGGAACTCTTCATTCAAATCTTTGCGGTATTCGTCCAGCTGGGACTTTTCAATTTCCAGCGCACGCTGATCTTTTTCCAGACCATCGCGAGTAAATACCTGAACATCGATGACAGTACCCTTGACGCTCGAGGGGACACGCAGCGACGTATCTTTAACATCAGATGCCTTTTCACCAAAGATGGCGCGAAGCAGCTTTTCTTCCGGCGTTAGCTGGGTTTCACCTTTAGGCGTTACTTTACCAACAAGAATATCACCGGCTGCCACTTCAGCACCGATGTAGACAATACCCGAATCGTCCAGTTTACCAAGCGCACCCTCACCAACATTAGGGATATCTGAAGTCACGTCCTCAGAACCTAGTTTAGTGTCACGAGCAATACAGGTTAACTCCTGAATATGTATCGTAGTGAACCGGTCTTCTTTTACCACCCGTTCAGAGACTAGAATAGAATCTTCAAAGTTATAGCCATTCCAAGGCATAAATGCGATTCGCATATTTTGCCCCAGAGCTAACTCACCCAGATCAATCGATGGGCCGTCAGCTAGAATATCACCGCGTCGTATTGCATCACCCTCTTTCACAATAGGGCGCTGATTAATACAAGTGTTCTGATTAGAACGCGTGTACTTAGTCAAATTATAGATATCAACCGGCGACTGACCAACTTCGACTTCAGTATCGGTAACTCGAACAACGATACGCGCTGAATCAACACTATCGATAACACCGCCACGGCGAGCTACCTCACACACCCCAGAGTCGGATGCAACAAATCGCTCGATGCCTGTACCCACTAACGGCTTCTCAGCTTTTAGTGTCGGGACAGCCTGTCGCTGCATGTTCGACCCCATCAAGGCCCGGTTAGCATCATCGTGTTCGAGGAATGGAATCAACGCCGCCGCAACAGAAACAACCTGCTTCGGAGAGACATCCATATACTCGACATCTTCCGGTGCTTTGACCGTAAATTCGTTTTGATGGCGCACTGCTACCAACTCATCAATTAACTTGCCCTTTTTATCGAGGGTAGCAGATGCCTGTGCAACGACATATTCAGCTTCGTTAATCGCCGACAGGTATTCGATATCTTCGGTTGCTACACCTTTGACAACCTTACGATAAGGACTTTCTAAAAACCCATATTCGTTGGTACGGGCATACGTTGCCAATGAGTTGATCAAGCCGATGTTTGGACCTTCCGGTGTCTCGATCGGACAAACGCGACCATAGTGAGTCGGATGTACATCCCGGACTTCAAATCCCGCCCTTTCACGCGTCAAACCACCTGGTCCCAATGCAGAGACACGGCGCTTGTGAGTAATTTCTGACAAGGGATTATTCTGATCCATAAACTGCGACAGCTGTGACGAGCCGAAAAACTCTTTCACGGCAGCAGCAACGGGTTTTGCGTTAATCATATCTTGAGGCATTAGGCCTTCGCTTTCTGCCATCGATAAGCGCTCTTTGACCGCACGCTCAACTCGAACCAATCCAACGCGGAACTGGTTTTCAGCCATTTCGCCAACAGAGCGAACGCGACGGTTACCGAGGTGATCGATATCATCAACCACGCCTTTACCATTGCGAATTCCAACCAAGGTTTTTAGTACGTCAACAATGTCATCATTACTCAGAACACCATCGCCTAACACCTCTTCGCGACCGAGACGACGATTAAACTTCATTCGCCCAACTGTTGAGAGATCATAACGCTCTGAAGAGAAAAACAGGTTCTGGAATAAATTTTCCGCCGACTCTTTAGTCGGTGGCTCTCCAGGACGCATCATCCGATAGATTTCTACCAGCGCTTCTAGTTGATTACGAGATGGGTCGATACGCAGCGTGTCGCTGATAAATGGACCACAGTCCAGCTCGTTGGTATATAACGTTGCAATCGACTTAACGCCGGCCTCAGACAGCTGCACCAGCAACTCTTCAGTCAACTCCGTATTACATTCGGCCAGAATTTCTCCGGTCTTTTCATCGACAATATCGCTAGCCAATGCCCGACCCAAAATATACTCTTCAGGGACAGCTAGCGTTTTCAGTTTTTCTTTTTCTATCTGACGAATATTCCGTGCGGTGATACGACGGCCAGACTCAACGATAACAGTACCGCCTTTACTGACGATATCGAAGGTCGCTACTTCACCACGCAGTCTCTCTGGAATAAGTTCCAAATTAAAGCTGCCGTCTTTGTTAACAGCAAAATTATCTGACTCGTAAAACATTCCCAGAATTTCTTCTGAGCTATAGCCTAAAGACCGCAATAAGATGGTGGCCGGTAGTTTACGACGACGATCAATCCGCACGTAAACCATATCCTTTGGATCGAACTCGAAGTCCAACCAAGAACCACGGTAAGGAATTACCCTTGCCGAATAAAGCAACTTACCCGATGAGTGAGTTTTGCCTTTGTCATGGTCGAAGAAAACACCTGGTGACCGGTGTAACTGAGAGACGATAACTCGCTCGGTACCATTAATAACAAATGTACCATTCTCAGTCATGAGCGGAATTTCGCCCATGTACACTTCTTGCTCTTTTATGTCTTTGATGGTCTTGGCAGCAGACTCTTTATCATAAATAATCAACCGAACCTTCACTCGCAAAGGAACCGCGTAAGTAACCCCCCGCGACTGACATTCCGTCACATCAAAAGCAGGCGCGCCCAAGACATAATCGACATACTCAAGTGCCGCACTGCCAGCATAACTGACAATAGGAAACACTGACTTGAATGCCGCGTGCAAACCGATATCGGCACGGTTTCCGACAGCAGTGTCGTCCTGAGTGAATTTTTTGTATGAATCCAACTGTATTGCCAGTAGATATGGAACATCCATAACACTAGACATTTTGCCGAAATCCTTACGGATACGTTTTTTCTCTGTATAAGAGTAGGCCATTAGCGCTCCCCAGCTTTCGTTTGTGATTAGTACCCCGAAGAAGTACTAGCCATCACAGTCCTGAAATCAGGTCTTGTCCCCATTTAATCCAACCTCTTATTCTAAGAATAATTGACCGATCAAATCGAGCCGGTTTCATTCAAAATGGCAATCCCACATTGAACGAAACCTAGAAACAGAAAAAGGCCGACTAGATAATCCATAGATTATCCCGTCAGCCCAACACTCCTCAAACACAGATTTTCAGCGTTTGAAAAGCGCACTTCATCGGCCAGCTTACTTAAGCTCGACAGATGCACCAGCTTCTTCAAGCTGCTTTTTAGCTTCTTCAGCATCGTCTTTAGACGCGGCTTCTTTGACAGTTGATGGTGCACCGTCAACCATACCCTTGGCTTCTTTCAGACCAAGGCCAGTGATCGCACGAACCGCTTTGATGACATTTACTTTCTTCTCACCAACAGCCGTCAATACTACGTCAAACTCAGTCTGCTCTTCAACAGCACCGCCGGCATCGCCAGCAGGGCCAGCAACAACAGCAGCAGCCGCAGACACTCCAAATTTCTCTTCCATTGCTTCAATCAGTTCGACTACATCTTTCACTGACATCTCAGCAACAGCATTGATGATATCTTCTTTAGATAAAGACATGATTCAATTCCTATCTGTTGAACACTTGCTTTCAATAACAAGGCTCGGTAAATTCATAAAAACCACACGCAATTTACACTCGTAAATTGTTTACGCGGCTTCCTGTTCTTTTTGATCGCGAATGGCCGCTATAACGCGTACCAGCTTGCCAGCAGAAGCTTCTTTCAACACGCTCATCAGCTTAGAGATTGCCTCGTCGTATGTTGGCAAAGTTGCCAGCATAGCGATGTCAGTCATCTCACCTTCAAAGGCAGCAGCTTTCAACTCGAGCTTGTCATTTTTCTTCGCGAAAGCACTCAGAATGCGCGCACCGGCACCTGGATGTTCGTTTGAAAATGCAATCAGAGTTGGACCTACAAATGTATCAACAAGACATTCGTATTCTGTACCTTCGACAGCGCGTTTTGCTAACGTGTTGCGAACAACGCGCACATACACGCCTGCTTCACGAGCTTCTTTGCGCAGGGCGGTCATATCAACAACAGAAACACCGCGCGAGTCGGCTACTACTGCAGATAAGGCACCTTGAGCGGCTTGCTGGACTTCAGCGACAATCGCTTTTTTGTCTTTGAGTCCTATTGCCACAATTTTTCTCCGGAAGTTGATGAGAGCAACAAACACTTCTCATCGTTTCAGTTTTTTTGCCGAAGCTAACAAACTACACTTCGACAAATTATTTCGGTGGTCACTCAACAGGCCGCGAAACACTTAGCCCCACACTCTGTTAAGAGTCACCGTCTGCGTAGGCTCTGCTGAATACCAACTTTTCTAATAAAAGCTAACACTAGCATCATTAAGCTTGGCGACCAGTGACAACAAACATCAACCAACCACCAAAAACACCTACGGTCTTTGACGACCTGCTAAACTCTTGCCCAATAAAGCCCGGACAGAACCTAGCAGACCACAAAGTTCTTTTATCTTCTTTAGAATTCCAAAGAAGATTGATCTAATGCCAAGCCTGGACCCATGGTAGACGAAAGTACCATTTTCTTCAGGTATACACCCTTGGCCGCAGAGGGTTTAGCCTTCTGCAGATCACCAATCAATGCTTCAAGATTTTCTTTCAGCGCACTCGCATCAAACGTTAATTTGCCAATCGCACCGTGAATAATGCCATTCTTGTCGATACGGTATCTAACCTGACCTGCTTTCGCATTCTTAACTGCAGTTTCAACATCAGGCGTGACAGTACCGGTCTTCGGGTTAGGCATCAGTCCGCGGGGACCCAGGATCGTTCCCAGCTGACCCACCACGCGCATTGCTGCCGGCTCCGCGATAACAACATCAAAGTCCAGCTTACCCGCCTTTACCTGCTCAGCGAGATCGTCCATACCAACCAGATCAGCCCCGGCAGCAGTTGCCTTTTCAGCATTTGCGCCCTGCGCAAAAACAGCAACACGAACTTCACTACCCGTTCCGTGTGGCAACGTAGTTGCTCCGCGGACAACTTGGTCTGACTTCTTCGCATCAATACCCAAGTTTACGGCAACATCAACTGTCTCGCCGAACTTAACGCTTGAGACATCCTTCAGAAGAGCAACAGCATCTTCTATAGAGTACAGCTTGCCTTCTTCAATTTTTTCATTGATCGCTTTTTGACGTTTGGTTAACTTAGCCATTACACCACACCTTCTGTTTCAATACCGGCAGCGCGAGCACTGCCAGCGATAGTACGAACGGCCGCATCCATATCCGACGCAGTTAAGTCGGGCATTTTAGTCGTGGCTATTTCTTCCAACTGCGCGCGAGTGACTTTACCGACTTTCTTAGTATTAGGTGTGCCGGAACCACTGGTAATGCCAGCAGCCTTCTTCAACAATACTGATGCAGGTGGAGTTTTGGTGATGTAAGTAAAACTGCGATCACTGTAGACGCTAATTACCACAGGAATAGGTAACCCCGCCTCAAGGCTTTGGGTCGCAGCGTTAAACGCCTTACAGAATTCCATAATATTGACACCGTGCTGACCTAGCGCAGGTCCTACAGGTGGACTGGGATTGGCCTGACCAGCAGGCACTTGCAGCTTAATATAAGCTTCAACTTTCTTCGCCATTTTACGTCTCCTTTGGGTATAACGCCTACCAATTTTGCAACTGGTCGCAGGCTCCCCGATTTATTTACACGCCCGCCAAACGCTCGGCAATGCGCAACATGGGGTTGTCACCCCACCCTTCTAACGATCAGGCTTTTTCTACCTGACCAAAATCTAATTCCACCGGTGTAGAACGACCAAAAATCAATACCGCAACATGCAGCTTGCTCTTCTCGTAGTTCACCTCTTCGACAACTCCGTTAAAGTCATTGAACGGACCATCGACAACACGCACCATTTCTCCCGGCTCGAACAAAGTCTTCGGCTTAGGCGCCTCTCCACTTTCGACACGCTGAAGAATCGTATTAGCTTCGGCCTCAGTGATGGGTGCCGGCTTGTCAGCCTTACCTCCAATGAAACCCAAAACACGTGGAGTTTCTTTCACCAAGTGCCAAGTGTCGTCACCGAGCTCCATTTCTACCAGCACATAGCCGGGGAAGAACTTTCGCTCACTGCGACGCTTTTGCCCGCCTCGCATTTCAACAACCTCCTCAGTCGGAACCAGGACGTCGCCAAACTTCTCTTGCATTTTATGTAGCTCAATACGCTCTTTTAGCATATTTGCCACTTTCTTTTCGTAGCCCGAATAGGCGTGAACCACGTACCAACGCTTAGACATTCTCCACCTCTAGCCGATAGCCAACGAAACCAACCAACCTAACAGGGAATCCAAACCCCACAAGATCACCGATGTCACCAGCACGAATACAACAACAATAAACGTTGTCTGAGTAGCCTCTTGACGTGTCGGCCACACTACTTTTCTAATTTCCGTCCGAGCTTCCTTTGCAAGCTTCCAGAACGCAGCTCCTTGCGCAGTCTGAATCGCAACAAAAGTAGCGACGCCAGCAACAACCAGCAAACCCAACACCCGATATAACAGGGATTGATCGGCGTAATAAACATTGCCACCAACAGCGGCAACGATTAACAATGTTACGACTAGCCACTTAAGACCGTCTAAACTATTGCCCTGTGCATTTGTACTTGCGTTCATAAAATTTAAGGCGCCCTTTGCGCAGCACTACAGCTACTTAATTCTATACCTTTTAAATACGCATAAAGTATTACTTCACCCTTCCTAACAACCTGGCGAAGTAACACTTTACAAATAATGGCAGGCCAGGAGGGACTCGAACCCCCAACCACCGGTTTTGGAGACCGGTGCTCTACCAATTGAGCCACTGGCCTGTAATCATCAAGAGCCACTTACACCCCTCGACGTCAAACCTAAATCTACTATCTAATCTCGAAACAACTAAGCCTCAAGCAAAACAACCAATGCCACAATAAACCGAAGCACCTTAAAAATATGGAGCTCATAACCGGATTTGAACCGGTGACCTCTTCCTTACCAAGGAAGTGCTCTACCGACTGAGCTATATGAGCACACCTTGTAATTGGAGCGGGTAGCGGGAATCGAACCCGCATCATCAGCTTGGAAGGCTGAGGTTCTACCATTGTACCATACCCGCTTAACAACCCATTTAACCAGTAGCATTAATTACTGCAATAAATGGTGGTGGGGGGTGGATTCGAACCACCGAAGCTTACGCGTCAGATTTACAGTCTGATCCCTTTAGCCACTCGGGAACCCCACCACAGGGACCAGTTGACTAAGCTCTCCGCCTTGATATCTCAAACCGGATATCAAAAGTGAGGAGCCAACACCAACTTCTACTAAGAGCCGTCTCCAAAACAAACTCTAAGTACTCGTATTTAAAAAGAAAAATGGAGCTGGCGAGAGGAGTCGAACCCCCGACCGGCTGATTACAAGTCAGCTGCTCTACCTACTGAGCTACGCCAGCCATATCCTCATTTTCAACGAGGCGGGCATTCTAGTCGAAGTTGTCGGCGGACGCAATCTTATCGCAGTAATTTTTACGCCTTTCCAGAGCTTCGTTCCCTTGATTAATTGTTTCCCAAAGGGCATCTGAAAATTTACCGGACTGACGCTGATCAAATATAAGCCAAAACTCTGTGTCAACGCGCAGAATTTCCCTAATGGAGGGATTATAACCTTGGTCTTTGCGCGCTTTCAAAACTCCATCGGCTCGTTCTTTTTGGGTGAAGAAACCTAATGAAATGCCGTTTGCCCTATCGCCCTCAGTAATCAGAAAGCTGTCTATTTTTTTTGACTGCAGCTCGCGTAACAAACCGATGGCCGCCTTGCGTGAAACTTGCGGGGGTATATAAACCCGGTAATCAGGCTTTGCCCGAGTATCTATGGCGCGAAGCCGCAGAGTGATATCCAGTGCCGACAACCGACCAATGATCTGCTTTGCGCTGATTTCTTCTTTGAACGGACCAATCAGCCAGCACACTGCTGGCGTCTCGGCTACGACTGATTCGATAGCAGCAGCTGAATTCTCTACCTCTAGCCGCTCAACGCTTTTGCTCTCCCCTAAATCAGGTGCTAACGTCGTCGCAGTACTCAACCGCTCAGACAATAATAATAGCGCGACGGTATCGCCACCCTCTTCATATTTGACCAAACTTGATGTCGCCACTATCTCGGCCTCTTGCACCAGATAGTTTTGCCAGAGAAAATACATGCCATTGCACATCAATAAGACGATAAAAATCCAGCGCACGCTAGTTGCATCCTGTAAGTAATTCACTAAAAAAAACCATTATGGCAGCGCCAACTGCAAGCCATCCAATACTAGCTCCGGTACCAGTGTCACCCTGGCCGAGATCGACGCCGGAAGATTGGTATAAACCACATTAGCGTCACCACCTGTTAGCAGTATGGCAAAGTCCGCAGAAACTTGCCTACCCGCCTCTTCGATAGCGACAATGATTGCACCGACCTGGGCGGCCACAACACCTGCATGGACGGCATTCGCAGTATCTGCCCCAAACGCCGTACCGGAACTGTGATGGTGAAGATCAAATTGAACTCCGTCCGTTTCCGCTAACAGGCTAGATTTCATCAATTGAATACCCGGCGTTATATAACCGCCGAGATGCTTGCCATTGGCCGCAACCAAATCAACGGTCAGTGCGCTACCTGCGTCCAATACCAACACTGGCCCACGACATCGGTTATAGCCCGCAATCATAGCAACCCAACGATCCACGCCTAGCTTGCTAGCATCAGCATAGGCATTTTCAACACCCGCCTTTAACGGCGACGTGCGGGCGAATTCTATCTCAAGCTTCATTGAAGCAAGCGTTCTGATTAATTCTTCGTTTACCGCTGAGCCAGCAACACTGGATACTTTAACCCGTCTGATACCATCGAGCGATGGCAACCCACCAAAACCATCAACGCAGTCAAAAGCGCCGCGGGTCTCTTCCGCACCCTCGCCTAAAACACGCCACTTACAGCGAGTATTGCCAATATCACACTCAAGTATCACAACCGCACTAACTCCTAGACCGCAAACTTACTTCACCGCCACTAAACTTTTGAATACCTGCGTCCGTTTGGACTAAAAGGGCACCCGAGTTATCGACACCCAAAGCTTTGCCGTTTACCGACTCTTTGCCCATTAATATCGCAACGTCCCGTCCTGCATACGCATCAAGCGCCAACCAACGGTCACGATATGATAGAAAACCTCGCTGTGAAAAACTTGATAGCAGAGGCATTAACTCGTTGAGTATTAATGCCAATAATTGACTACGATTAGCCGCTTCTGGAGAGATCTCTTTGACATCAATCCAGGGCTGGTCGATACCTGCTGCCGCCAACATATTAACATTTAACCCAATACCCACAACAACCCGACAAAGGCCTGCGGGCTCTCCCGTTACTTCCAGTAGAATCCCTGCAAGCTTACGATCGTCAACCAGTATATCGTTAGGCCACTTTAACTTAACGCCATTGACGCCAGCATGGCTTAGCGCGTCTGCCACGGCAACACCAACCGCCAAACTTAAACCCTCAAGCGCGCCGGCACCATCCGCGAATTCCCAAACAGCGGACAAATAGAGGTTACTTGCGTAGGGGCTTGCCCATACTTTGCCTCGGCGCCCTTTTCCCGCCGTCTGATGCTCTGCAGTACAAATGTAGCCACTACTGCCAGGGCTCGCTCGATTAAGCGCGATAATATTAGTGGAGTCCACCACATCTCTAACATCTAAGGTCAGCACCATCTCTGCCGCCGCAGACGACAACAGACCGGAAACCACTTCAGGCTCCAGTAAATCGAGCCCGCTGGCAAGACGATAACCCTTATTTTCGACAAACTCGAGAGCGATGCCGAGCGCCTCAGCATCGTCCAATTGAGCCTTAATGAGGAGCTGGGAATCCCCTAGCTGACCTGATAAGGCCTCTATGGATTGGAACTGGACGGCTGACAGTACCGACAGTAACGTTTTTAACATCAATGGTTTTTGCCTGTTTTTTAAAGCGGTGATAATAACAAAGATCGCCCGACGGGTATCAACACCTCTGAAAAAAATGTCGATAGCCCCTATCAAGTGTTCAGCCAATAAAAAACCCCAGCAAGTTACCCTGCTGGGGTTGTCTATTTGAAGCCTGGCGATGACCTACTCTCACATGGGAAACCCCACACTACCATCGGCGAGGACACGTTTCACTGCTGAGTTCGGGATGGGATCAGGTGGTTCCATGTCTCTATGGTCGCCAGGCAAACTGGCTTGGATGAGTGATCTGTCTTACATACGCATTGTACTGCAACACTCAAACCAAATAAGGTGGTAAATAAGCTGATTAACTCTCTTTAACAAGAGACTGTAATTTCTCAGGTGACTATACGATCCGTAATGCAATCATAACGTGTTTCTTGGCAAGACAATACAATGAGTGAAACCACTTCATTATATGGTCAAGCCTCACGGGCAATTAGTATCGGTTAGCTCAATGCCTCGCAGCACTTACACACCCGACCTATCAACGTTGTAGTCTTCAACGGCCCTTTAGAACTCTCAAGGAGTTAGGGAAAACTTATCTTGAAGGGGGCTTCCCGCTTAGATGCTTTCAGCGGTTATCCTGTCCGAACGTAGCTACCGGGCAATGCGTCTGGCGACACAACCCGAACACCAGGGGTTCGTCCACTCCGGTCCTCTCGTACTAGGAGCAGCTCTTCTCAATTTTCCAACGCCCACGGCAGATAGGGACCGAACTGTCTCACGACGTTCTAAACCCCGCTCGCGTACCACTTTAAATGGCGAACAGCCATACCCTTGG